>Ga0181595_10000774_pt1 | contig 35595 bp, 30 predicted proteins | sample 041ome_7_FD_145604 | JGI IMG/M metagenome (GOLD analysis project Ga0181595, IMG submission 145604) | Coastal salt marsh microbial communities from the Groves Creek Marsh, Skidaway Island, Georgia - 041401AS metaG (spades assembly) | ecosystem: Environmental > Aquatic > Marine > Intertidal zone... | reverse complement strand
GCGAACGCGCCGCCCCTCAAACGCGCTCTGCATGACTCGCGCCGCCTCCTTCGTCTTCGCCACGACAAACACCCCAGACGTTTCGTAATCGAGTCGATGCACCACGAACGGCGTGGTTGACGACAACGGCACGTTATTATGATACTTTCGTGTCCAATACGCAACCACTCGAGACGCCATGCTTTCGTCTGAGATGCGATTCTGCGGCGTCGACGCCACGCCCGCGAGTTTATTCACCGCCACCGTCCCGCGCTCTTCGTCTTCATACAAAATCTCCAACTCTTCCAACGCGCGCGCGCTGACGCCCAATCCCATCGGAGTCTCTTTCACTTCAGTTCGTATCGTGCGCACGACGATATCGAAAGGCACGCCGAGTGCGCGGCTCACGCGCCGCGCCGACGGCTCCTTACGTCCCGCGCCGCTCGAGTCCCAACCGAACCGCGCCGCGCACACCTCATACGCCCTCGATCGCGCGCCGTGCCGCCGAAGCACGGACTGTCGAATAATATCAGAATCGCCGCCGCGCCTCTCGAACGCACCGCTGTCGTCATCCAGCGCGTCGGGCGCGCACAGCGAGAGATGTTTCACGCGCTGCTTGGCATCCAAAACCTCTCCACAGCACGGACACGACGACATTGTCGACGACGAGGACGGTGGCGCGCGACGCGCGGGTACGGGCGGACGACGCGAAGGACCATCGCGGCGACCGCTGGCGCGCGCCGCGCACGACGACCGCGGCGACCACGACGCAAAGGCGGCGCGCGTCATAGTAAAGTGACGCTTCACTTTTTGACGCATCCATCCAGCCATCCATGACGACGACGACGCTGTCATCGCGCGTCGCGTTTCGCGACACCGCCGGACGACGCGGAGGACAACGCCAATTGGGACATCGCCGCCGCCTCTCGACCGTCGTCGCGCGCGCCGGGAAGACGAGGACGATGAAGTCGTCCCAGAATGCCATGGTGGACTTTCTTCCGGGCACGTTAATGTCGCGCTTGGTGAACCCACGCGCGGCGACGATCGACTGGCGGGCGCTGATGGCGTTGGCGGATAAAGTGAATGATTCGTCGCAAGATTTGAAGATGCAACCGACGCTAGGGTTGATTCGTGGGGAGCTGAAGATGGCGGGCGGACGCGAGGATGTCTTGGCGGAGCGCGCGCAAGGGTACAAAGAGTACGTGCTACAGCGCACGCTCGGGATGAAAGCGGCGCTGACGTTGGCGACGAATGTTGCGACAAAAGATCCGAAGCGACGGTGTGCGATCGGGCGCGCATTGGCAGATCCTAGGAATGAGAGGTCGCTGTTCGCGTTGTTCGCGAAGCGGGCGACGGGCGAGGGCGTGGACGTCTTTGTCGACGGTTTGGCGGAGGATTTGGTTGAAATCGATCGCGAATTAAGCGCGGATGATTTGGCGACGACGAAAAATTGGTATGGAGCGGATGTTGGGCAGACGCATTTTGATTACGTGGAAAATCAGGTGGATAAGGCGATCGAACGAGCGACGCGCGCCGTCGCGGATGGCGCGGCGGCGGGCGCGGTGACCGTCGTGCCGTTGTTAGTGCCGTCGGTGGATACCCCCAAGCTCGCGGGCGATGCCATCAACAATAGCAGCAGCAGCAGCAGTAGTAAGCAGCAGCAGCAGCAGTAGTAATGGTGCGAGCGCGAGTAGTCGGGATGGTGCTGCTGACAGTACCACAGGAGGTCCATCAGACGGCGACGACGACGGCGACGACTTTATGTTTGGTAAAAGGTCCAAAAAGAAGTCCAAGGCGAAGAAAACCTCAACCTTAGCGTCGACGGCGGCGGGGGCGCTCGCCATGGATCCGTCAACCATGCTCCCACAGTTCGCCGCCGATGCGTTGAAGCAAATGACTGCGAAATTTGGCTCCAGTGAGCCGGCGTTTCCTGAAGTCGAAGCCTGGGGCCAATCGACGTCGTCTGAAGCCTCCGCCGCGGTTTTAGCCTTAATCGCGCGTGCGCCGTCGAATTGTGCCATCATTCTACCCAGTGCGCTTTTAAAAGCGACGCTAACGTTTGATAACGCCGTGGCAAACTCGCGCGGCGCCAAAGCATTCGCCGTGGAAGAAGTCGCTGAAAGCGACTGGCGGGTGAATAATCCCGACGTCTCCGCCGCGTTGTGGATATCGTTCGACCCGAACCCAATCGAAGGCGACTGGCGTGCCCCTCGTTTCGCACGAGCGTTGGAGAATTGCCAAGCCAATGGTGATGAACAGCCATTAATACCAATTGTCCTCGCGTCAGTGGCGTTGATTGCCGAAGCGCCGTCGTGCGACGCCATCGAAGGCCCGCCGGGCGCCGTCGCCACCGCCGCCGGCGCGTCGGCGCGCGCGCACGAACGCGTCGCGTGCGCCTCGCCAGCCTCGGCGACATCGCAGCCACCACCGTCATCCACAGCGTAGCGTAGTAGTCGTAGAAGACCGTTCATTTCATGATAACACATTTTCGCGTCCTCACACCTCGACTCGCGCCGCCGCGTCATGTTCCTCCACCCCGTATTCGTCGCGTGCGCCACAACCGTGGCGTGCACCGTCACGAATAAACTCGCATCATCAGTGTCATCGAAAGCGCGTAAATCATCCAAGCTCGTCGAGAACGACGACGACGACGACGAACCGGTACGTATTCAAAAGTTTGTTGGTTTGAAAAAGCCTTCATTCATTTGATGTGATTAATTTAATTGACCGTCACGACGACGACGACGACGATCTCGCATTCGACGTCACGTCGTCGCCGCCGCCGTCATCATTCACCACGCGCACTGACACGCGTCTTGTGTCGGCACGCACACAGGGTCCGACGCCGCAATACGCGGGTAAACCCACGCTGTCGGTGTCGCTGCTCCCGCCCGCGTTTGCCTCAGTCGGGCGGTGCGCGTGCTGCGCGCCGGACGCCTCCACGTCGGCACCGTCCACGCCCACGCCCGCACGCACGAGTTCTGGCGATCTCACGCCCCCAGTGCGATCGCCGCAGCCGAAACCAGACCCGCTGAGCCGCGCCAAACGCGCGCGTTGCCTGTCTTGGGACGACTACTTCATGTCCGTCGCCTTTCTCAGCGCCCAGCGCAGTAAAGACCCAAACAAGCAAGTCGGTGCGTGCATCGTGGGTAAAGATAAATTAATTCTAGGCGTTGGTTATAACGGCTTCCCTCGCGGATGTGCCGATGACGCGTTGCCGTGGAGTAAGAAATCCATCGACGACGACCCGCTCGAGACCAAGTACGCGTACGTGTGCCACGCGGAGATGAATGCGATTATGAATAAGAATTCCGCCTCAGTCGCGGGTGGGAGTTTATACGTGACGATGTATCCGTGTAATGAGTGTGCGAAATTGATCATTCAGGCTGGGATTGAGGAGGTGGTGTATTACGAAGGGAAGATTAGTGAGGCGAAGACGGAGGATGGCGCGCCCGACGGCGGTAAAGGGGATCCGATTTACGCCGCGTCAAAGCGGTTGTTGACGCTCGCGGGCGTGCGCGTGCGACAGCACAGACCGAGCGTGGCGATTGAGGTGACATATTTGGATGTCGTTGAGTCGTCGACGTAGATGAAGAAAGAGTAGAAAACACAAAAGAGTCACGAAATCATCGATGTTTTATAAAAAAACGTCTCTACGCCGAGCGGCGGCGGCGATTCGTGTAGTATAACGCTGTGGTGTTGTTGGCTGTAGAACAATTAGGAATAATAAACGCTTAGTTTTCTCTCGCCTTGGCCTCGCTGTGTGTGCGTGCGCATGAAGAAAAATGTATTGGTCAGTCGCGTGATCGAACCGCGCGCCGCGCGAGTCAACTAAAGAGCGTCCGTCCGTCGTCGACTTAAAAATCCTCGCGCGCGTGTGCGTACCTGATCTCTTCAACCGTTTCCCAAGCTACCGCGCAGTCATCCGTGCACGTCTTCGCCGCAGCGAGCGCTTCATCCAACGCCTTATCGAGTTGCGCCATGCGCGAAGAGTTAATCTTCTTCGTGACTTCCTTCATGCCCTTAGCCGCGGCTTCAATCTTCTTCAACACGTCGTCGGAGACTTCGGTGGCGGCGCGCGCGGACGCGAGCGTCTCCTTGGTCGCCTTGATGAAATCCATATCCGCTTGGGAGATCTTCACTTCGGATTCTTCCGCAACCGGGCGAGAATCGCTCGCGGCTTGAGAAAGTTCCTCGACTGCGTACGCGAAAAGAAAGACATCACACGCATCCAGTCAGGGTCGAACCGGGACGATTACGCGCGCGACGTCGTACGTCGCGCGCGCACGAACACGAGACACCAACGTAAACACAAAAAAAGAACACAAGCACACGAAAAAACCAAAACGTACCATCATCCCACATCGCAGCGCACTCGCCGACGCATTCTTCAGCCTCCTTCAACGCCTTTTCGAGACGCGCGGACGCGTCGGAGCCCGCGCGGCGGATCGCGCTCGCGCCTCGCACCGAACGGCGGGTCTTCTGCGCGTCACGGAGCACGACACCACCAGGGTTAGTCACGCGTCGCGTCACGCGCGCGCACACGGTGCGCGATCGACCGCACGCGCGCGGCGGCGGCGGCGCATCGCGCGCCCACAGATCGCCGCGCTGGGCCCAGCCTGCGTCACGATGCGCAGCGCTCCGTCGTCTCTATCGTCGTCGTCGTCGTCGTCGCGGTCGCGCGTCGCGCGCGTGCGTACCGTGGAGACAACCGCGGTGCGCGCGGTGGTGGCGAATTGAACTTGAGCAATCATCGTCGTCGTCGTCGTCGTCGTCGTGTGACGACGCGGCTGGGTGCGACGCGATCGGTTCGGGGGCGTCGAGGGGGTCGGTTCCTGGTCACGATTGGTCGAACGCATCCTTATCCTGAAGCGAGAGGTTTACCGCGCGAGAGGCTGGGGCGGCGTCGCGCGAGAGGCTGGGATGCCGACGCGTGCGCGCTGGGTGTACCGCGCAGGTGGTGCGTCGGTGTGCGTGTGGGTGTGCGTTGTGTATTCGTGTGTTCATTTATATTTAAAAGTACGAAGTGGTGGTGTTTTGATTTCAGTCGCGAGACGCGCGCCGAAGAAGAAATGTGTGCGCGACGCGCGCGCGACTTTGTCTGCTCTGCGCGTGACGTTTGATGGATGATTTTGTCAAACTACTGCGCGTGTTTACGCGGTGCGGTTGACCATGTACGTGACAGCGGTGACCAAATCGGCGGCGCGCTTGACGACGGTTTTTTCCATTTCGCTGGCGTACGGCACCGGCGCATCCTCCATGCAGAGGCGCACGACGGGGGCGTCGAGCTCGTCAAACAAGTTTTCAGAGACAATGGCGGAGACGGTGGCGCCGACACCACCCGTGCGGGTGGATTCGTCCAAGATGACGAGCTTGTGCGTGCGCTGGAGAGAGGTTTGGATGGTTTTCCAATCCACCGGCTTCATGCACGTGAGCTCGATGAAATCGGCGTCGATGCCTTGGCCGTTGAGTTCGGCGATGGCTTCTTCGGTTTCCTTGACACCGTGGAGATAGGTAACGATGGTGACAGCCTTGTTGTTTTTCACGCTTTCATCGCTCGCCAAGTGGTGCACGGTGGATTTGTGAAGGGGCAAGAAGTTATCCGGCGTCACCGGGCCGCGGCTCTTCATCATCTTCACCGGCAACAACAACACGCCCGGGCCGTTGTCACGAATCATAGACTTGGCCAAGCCGTACGCTTCTTGCGGCTTGGATGCAGAGCAAATCTTCAAGCCGGGGATGCCCATGATGTACGCGTGGAACGGCTGGGAGTGCTCTGCGCCCAAAGATTGGTTGGGCGCAGTGCCGCCGGCGCCAATCACCGTCAACGGCATGGCAAACTGACCACCAGTGGTGGCGTACGTGTTACCCGCGGAAGAAAGTTCAGCCATGCCGTAAATACCAAAGTTGGCATTCATGAGCTCGACAATCGGGCGGTAGCCGTTCATGGCTTCGCCGAGCGCCTTGCCCATAAAGTGACCTTCGTCGATGATTTCATCCGCCGCGCGCAACGTTCCAAACGCTTGCTGCGTGTTCGCGGGGATGTTGTACGAAGAGCCAGCTTGGAGATCTTCGGCGTGAGCCAAGCACGTCGGGTCACGAAGCATTTCTTCGAGAATGGCGAGGTTGACGGCGTCACCGATAGAAATACCCTTGGGATCGACGCACATCGCCCGGAGCGCCTCGATGCGCGCCTTCAACGCCTTGAGCGTTTCCGCCGGGACGATCTTCTCCGTCACCGCGGTGGCGCTCGCCAAACCTTCAGCCGGTTCACGAGCGCTGTAGTCGACTTTGCCCGAAGGATCGGGGTACTCGAGCTCAGCGGCGAGGCCCGGCGGCGGCGGCGGCGAGTTGTTGGCGAAATCCAACGCGCGTTGCACTTCAAGCTTAGCCTTGGCCGTTTCATTCTTAAGATCCACGCGCGCAGCGTCGGCAGAGGACTCGAAAATCTTGATCGGATCACATTCGGCGCGCGCCCACTTCTTCTCATCCTTACGGTTGCGCTCGTGCTCCGGATCCGCCGGCGAGTGGCCATTAAAGCGGAACGTGTGCACTTGCAAGATAGCCGGACCCTTGGTGCGCACGTGGTTGATCGCCGCACGCCCGACGCGCAAGACGTCTTGAACGTTTTGGCCGTCAACGAGCACACCCGGGACGCCGTAGTGCTTACCTTGGTTGAAAACCTCTTGGTTCGCGGCGACATCCTTGGTGAAGGTGTTGATGGCGCGACCGTTGTCGATGACCAAGAAGAGAATTGGCAAGTTCTCCTTTGCCGCCGCGTTCAAGCACTCAGCCATGCGGCCGTTTTGAGCACCACCTTCGCCGACGAACACCACCGTGATGCGGTCGTGCGCGTCTTCGCGGCCGAGCATCTTATCCAAGACGATGGAGCGCGCGGCGCCGACGGCGTACGGCAACTGCTCGCCGACGAGCGCCCAACCTCCTTGGAAGTTGGTGTCCATGTCGTAAATGTGCATCGAACCTCCCGTACCTCGGCAAGTACCGCCATCTTTGCCGAACAATTCCGCCATAACGGCACCGCTGTCGACGCCGCACGCCAACGCGTGGCAGTGGTCGCGATAGTACGAGTGCTTCAAGTCATCTTGGCGAATCGCATCCGCCAACAACGCCGGAATGGACTCTTGGCCGTTATCAAGGTGCATAAACCCACGAATCTTACCCGCCATATACGCTTGGTTACACTCGTTCTCAAAGTCCCGGCACAACTGCATCATGTAATACGCCTTGCTCAAATCCTCGTCACTCAACGATTCGGCGTGCTTCAATTCCGCATCCGTCGCCCCAAACTCACTCTTCAACACCGCCTTGGCATCATCCCAAGGCGTCGTGATTCGCAAGCGTTCCAAATTCTCCGGCGGCCCACTCGGTTTCGCCACAGCTCCGCACCGCTGCGCCGTCCCGCGTCGTCCCGCCCGACGTCCCGCGTCTCGCCCCGTCGTCGGCGTCTTCACCGCCGCCGCCATCGCGCTCGTCGCGCGCATCACCCCACTCATCGCCGTTCACGCTTAAAAACGCCTCTCGTCGTCCTCTCGCGCGGCGCTGCGTCATCAATACGTCCATAGTCGTCGTCAGTCACCGGATAAACATTCAAACGCTCGAGCACCACACCCAGGTTTTCCCCAATGACGGTCACATTCGCCGCTCGCGACCGACGACGACCGACGACCGACGACCGACGACCGACGACGCGACGGCGACCGACGCTCGCGACTGTCACGTCACGCACGCATCGCCCATCGCCCCGTCGTCGTCGTCGTCGTCGTCGTCGTCGACGAGACGCGCGAGCACACACCGCGAGCACACACCGCGCACGCACCTCTGCACGTCGAACTCCACCGGCGTCGTCGTGTGCGGCGGACGCGGACGCGATCGGACGACATGGCGCGCGCGGTGCGGGGCGGGTGTTTATTCGTGTGCGCGGATGCACCCCGCGGCTCGAGTCGCGATCGCTCGTCGACGAGGGCACGAAAACACCGAGACGGCTTATCCGTTTCGTGCGGCGTGTGCGGTCGGTTGGACATGTTTTCGTGCTCCGTTTCGTGCGGCGTGTGCGGTCGGTTGGACATGTTTTCGTGCGGCGTGTGCGTGTGCGTCGATCGACGGATTGGATTGGATTCGTACGACGATGGCGATGATGGCGATGATGGCGATGATGGCGATGATGGCGATGGGCGTGGCGTGATGACGCAAATATCTATTCGCTACAATCTATCGATGGTGGTGTTTCTATCGATGGTGGTGTTTTGGACGGCGCGGGCGGGCCCAGACGACGACGGGGCGCGCTACGGGAAGAGCGTCGGGACGAAGGCGCCGTCGCGCACGGCGCGAGACCCGATGACGATCCACATCGCGGGAAATGCGATCCAGATGATGTTGGCGATGATGACGATGGCGACGCACGCGCGCGACGCGCCTCGATAGTAGCCGTTGTAGACGTAATTCGCAAAGTACACGACGGTGCCGTAGAGCATTTGGTAGTTGACGACGACGGCGAGGAGACCGAGGAGGCGTGGGGACGCGCGTGCGATGACGTCGACGTGTGGCCATCGCGTGATGGCGATGGACAGCGCCAGGGTTGGGATGAGCGTCACGAAGCCGTTGCCGACGTCCACCCAAAAGCTCCACGACGTGTGCTGGACGTAGGACGGGTCCAGCGACGCGTACGACGCGAACACGATGGCCCAATATTCTAACGACAGCGCCTCACGGACGGTGATGTGGCTAAATAAAAACAACGGCGATGGTAACACCTGCGTAGAAACGGCGACGACGAACGAGGATGACGATGCGGTCAGAATCCAGAACGAATCAATCCAACCCGCGCCAAAACCACTCAACACGTTCAAACCATCTCGCGCGCGCCTCGCCGTGACACTCACCCTATCGCCAAATTTCTTCACAAACCCAACGTGAAGCTTCTTCACGCGCTCGCGGTGCACCCACAGCGCGATCTCCCACGCGCATATCAGCACGTTTATCGCGTTGAACAGCACGAGTGCACCATGCGTGGCGTTGGCGTGCGATGCGAATGCAAAAGTCCACGCGTCGGCGTCCGTGCGTCGCCGCGTGTCGACGACCACGAACGGCACGGTGAGCGTCGCGACGAACGCGGCGATGTAGACGACGGCGTACATCGCGACGCGCGCGCTCGCGTCGCGCGGTGAAGCGCGCGAAGCGATAAACCTATTGGACAAAGGCACAACGAAAAAACGGCTCAAAAAAGTAACAACGTGGTAACGCATGCATTCGCGGTGGGCGTTCGCGCATTTGCCGACGGCGAAGGTGATATCGCGCGCGCGCGCGCGCGCGCGAGAGAGAGAGAGAGAGAGAGAGAGAGAGCGATGGATGGTTTGGAGTTGTTACTCGCGGATGGGAACGATGACGACACAAAGTTTGGTGGCGACGCTGGCGATGTCGGGAGACGCGTGAATGATGTGTGTGGTATCGTCGATGGCGTTGATTGCGCTGGTGTGGATGTGATTGATGATGCGACGTGGGATGATGTGTTGAACGCGTTTGACGCGTATTGTCGCGACGGCGCGGGCGAAGGCATCGAGGAGTGGACTCCACCGCAGAGTGCGTCTTCGTATGCGTCAACGCACGCACAGGCGACGCGAGCGGTGCAGTCGCACATTACGAGCGTATTACGCGACATGTTGAGCTCGAATGATGATAACGCGCTCTCTGTTGCTGAAGATGAAGACGCGCGGGAGACGAAGAGACGCGAAGCACGAGACGCCGCAAAAACAATCGCATATGTGCGCTCTCGCGTCAACGCATACTTGAGAAAACACAAAGCAACGATGGATAAAACTCGTATGAATCGATTGACCATGTTGCGCGATATGTTTGTTGCTGAGTTTCGAACTTTTGATGAACGCGCGCGCGACATCGAGCGCCGAACTGCCCAAGCGACGACAAAGAAGGACAGCAGTCATCATTTGTGTTTGAACCTTCCGGATGCTGGCGAAATTGTACGACGCCGTTTTGAAACTGCGCGCGTGCAACTACTTGATACGTTTGATGCATCGTTCAAGCACGTGACTTCGATTGCAAAAGACGCAGCACCCAAATCGTCGACGTCAAGCGCTTCGACGACGACAAAGGCAGCTTCAGAAGTATCATCAAAGACGACGACGACGACGACGACGACGACGACGACGACGACGACGGGTGCAGGTTCGGACGCAACAGGTAGACATACCAAGCATGCACGTAAAATACTCTCCGCGTGGCTTTGGGATCACTTTTATCCTACGGACACTCGATTGAAACCGATCCCAACGCGTGAAGAAAAGTTGGAGTTGGCGCGCCAAACTGGTCTGACGTCCACGCAAGTTGGTGACTGGTTCGTCAACGCTCGCGCGCGATTATGGAAGCCGTACATTGAAGGTTTAATTCGTGGTACATATAACGACGCAATGGTAAAGAAGGCGCTCGATTTACAAGCTGAGGCAGCGTAGCCGCGTTTGTCGCCTGCCGAGTAATAATCAAATCAAGATGAAAATAAAAAGATAAAGATAACATTATCCCCTATCGCCGGCGGCGGTAGCAGCTTGGTTTCTTCCATGCACTCTGGGCTTTGCACCGGTTAAATTAATAACGCTTCGTCGGTGGCTTTTTGCATGACTGCGTCTTGTTCGCGTTGATACTCTAAGTATTCCTCGCTCGGCTTTGGGTGCTTCTGCCCCTCCTCAGAATCATAAAATTCTCGCACCTTTGGAATGTGCTCGGGAACGATGACTTGTCCAACGTAATTAACATCCACACCATGATGCTTCAATCGCTCAATCACGTCATCATTCGCCATGTTCTCCGCCCACATGTACGCCGTGTCCCCGGCGTTATTACTCGCGTTCACCTTGGCGCCGAGCTCGCATAACACATCAATCCCACGCGCCCACCCTTCGTAGGCGGCGCACATGATTGGCGTCACTCCAGCACCATCAACCTCATTCACATCACCTTCACCCGACGCAATAATCGCCCGCACCGCGTCCTCGTCGCGATTGAACACCGCGCGGTGAATCTTCATCGGCCCCACCGTGCCTCGACCGCGCATGGAGCCTCCGCCATCTTCCTTCACGCCCACGCATCCATACTTTTCAGGGAACGGGCCTTTCACGCGATTATACCACGGATCAATCTCGGTCATATCGCCCGAATCTCGTCCTCGTCCTCGTCCTCATACTTTTCAGGGAACGGGCCTTTCACGCGTTTATACCACGGATCAATCTCGGTCATATCGCCCGAATCTCGTCCTCGTCCTCGTCCTCGTCCTCGTCGTCGTCGTCGCACACTGACGACGTCGTTACACCGTAACGCCCACCACCAAAAAAAAACGCCTTTTTTTTTGTCACCCACAAAGCACCGCGCGCGATCGCCCAAAGCGCGCGCGATCGATACATCCGCACGATCGAAACCAGCGCACATCGATCGATTCGCATGACGCGCGCTTTCGACGACCCAATCGCGCCCACGGGGCGCTCGCGCGCGGATACGCGCGCGGACACTCGTCGACGCGCGCCATGTCGCGCGACGGCGCGCGCGAAAGCGGCGCGCCCGCGGCGTGGATCGCGCGCGAAAGCGGCACGGGGTCAGGCGCGCCCGCGGCGCGAGCGCGCGGGGTGATGGCGATGATGATGGGGCACGCGCAGGCACAGCCGCGGGATAGCCGCGGGGAGCTGTCGAGTTTGCCTTCGGTGAGTTCGTTCGGGGGTGGGTTGATGAATTACGACCAGAGCGCGGGTGGTGGTGGTTCGATAGGGACGTTTTCTCGACGCACGATGAGTTCGACGTCGACGTCGAGCGATGGAGGGATGTACGCGGATGTCGAACGCGGGGATGGGAGAGACGTCGAGCGCGGCGAAGGGAAGGATAGAGAGTTGATTTCGCCTGGGACGTTGAAGAAGTTGAATGTATTACGCGTATGGGGGTGTGAGGTAAAGCTATCGGAAGGGAAATTACTCGTAGCATTGGCGTCGGGGGCGTTGTTTGCGTATTTGGGGTTTACGACGATGCAAGAAGGGGTGTTTCGTCACGCGACAAAAGATTTCAAATACGGAGGTGTGGTATCGTTGTGTACGTGTTCGGTGTATTGTCTATTGGCACAAGCGGAAAGGTTTAGTAATGGTGATGTTGGTACGCGACGAGGGAGATTGATTGATTATGCGATGTTGAGTATGATGACGAGCGGGTCGATGTACTTGACGAATGCGGCGTTGGGATACATCAACTACACGACGAGAATCGTCGCGAAATGTTCGAAAATAATCCCAACTATGATTGTCGGGACATTTATGCATGGTCGACGTTACGGTTTGGCGGACTACCTCGCGTGCTCTTTGCTCGTGCTCGGGGTGACGATGTTTACCATGGGCGACGTCGACTCGTTTCCAACGTTTGACTGGCGTGGAATCACATACATTGTCATCGCGCTATTCATGGAAAGCACGGCGGGGAACTTTGAGGAACGGCGTTTCTTTAGTCTGCCGCAACCGATTTCGCATTGTGAAGTGGTGTTTTACGTCAACGCCATCGGAAGCTTGTTTTTAGCTTTTGGGCTCTTCATGTCGGGCGAGCTCTTCATCGCGCTCGCGCACGTCTTGTCCGAGCCTTTGGTTTTAGCAAGCATTTGTATGGCGGCGGCGTTTGGGTACATCAGTGTAACGTGTATCCTGTTATGTCTTCGCCATTACGGCGCGACGAACACCGAGGTGATCAAAACCTTGCGGAAGATGTTCTCGTTGGTGCTCTCGCTCATCGTGTACCCAAAGCCCATGGGATGGAAGTACGTGTGCGGCACCATCGCCACCGCCGTCGCGCTCTTTGCGCTCTATTCAATCAAAATGCGTCGATTGCGCGCGTCAGGAGGCTCCATGGATGCAGCCAAGTAAAACACGCGGATCACCAATATCAATAGCAGATAAACGTGTAACTAGTTTTCGCCTCGCGGACTTTCTAGGAACCTCCCTCAGTGCCCCACGCCGCGCGATCGATCACGCCCATGGCGGAACTCATAAGCATACAAAACCTCGACTTCGACGCGTGGCTCGCGGCGTGGTCGTCAAACGCATCGCCATCCGCGCGCAGGGCAGCTACGGCGGAGGACCTCGCCAACGTCAACCGCCGCACTCGTGGCTTCGACGGCTCCGACGCGCCGTGCGCGATATGTCTCGCGACGGTCGAGTGCGGTGAAGACGAAGCCGTGTTGCCTTGTGCACATGCGTATCACGCCGAGTGCATAGATCGATGGTTTCAGCGTTCGTCGTTGTGTCCCACGTGCAAGCGGAGCGTCGGCGGGACAAAGGCACCAGAGAGAACGCCGCAAGACACCGCGCTGTCCACGTCTACGTCCACGTCCACGCCGGTGACAATGCGGCGAGAAATACCTATAGAAAACGCACCAATGCCTGCGATACATTGGACGATTGATGGAGAAACTTCGGCTGGAATTTCTGAAAGCGAACGCCGCAGGCGGTATTGTGCGTTACTTCCTCTGCTCCACGAGCTCCGGAGAGAATTCGAAACGACTTTACGAGATGAGATCGTATACGGCGTTGATGCTGAGCGAGGTGCTATGCGCGTTCGTGATGCGCTAGAAGGATTGCGTTCGTCGAGAGAGTCTTGACACGGAGTTACATTATTAGTTTAGCACGAGTAGCCAGTAGCGTGACGATGATAGTGCGTGATTACTGTTGTAAATATACTTACGATCATGACAAAAAGAACAAATACGTGATACATGTTGCGCTACAGTGCAATGCGCGTTTACTTCGAGGTTTCGGTGTCCACCTGGGCATCTACCTGCATGGCATCGTCGTCGACATCGGTGAGCAACGTCGCGAGAAACACTTCATCCTCGACAGAGTTTGCCCTGGCTTCGGAGGCATCCATCGAACCCCATCCGAAATAATTGAACACTTCAGCGCAAGAACACGCTTCATCGCGAGCCTTACGTTTGCGAAGACCCCTGCGTGGGGAACTGGCGCCCGCCAAATCCGCCATGACGTCGGAGAGCTTGAGCGAGCGAGCGCCGCCGCCAGAGAAGAGCTTGGACGCCTCAGCGGAGCTCTGCGAGTCTGGCGTTCCGCGCCCATCGCCGTTTTCTAATTCATCGAGCAACTCTTGCGTTGCCTCTGCGAACAAGAGTGGGTCGTCGTCGACATCGGTGAGGGAGTTTTGCTTTCTGAATGACGGAGGTTTGCTGAACGCCGTCGCCGCCTCGCCGCCGTTGGCGAATCGAGGCGTCTCCGCGAACTCAGCCTCTTTGCCATCCTGGATTTTATCCAACTCCTCTAATTGTTCAACATCTACCAGGCTTGGTTTGTTTTCCAAGGCTGCGCGTTGTGTGAGCACGATTTTGTGTCGCACTTGTAACTCGTCGCCAAACCGACTGGCGATGCGGTAACTTTGCTCAGCCATGTCCCACTCTTCGCGGACGCACGCCACCTCGGCGATGCGAAGGAACCCACACGCAAACTCCTTACGCTTTTCTCCTCGCATGAGTTTACGCACGTTCTTCTGCGCTTTGGCAAAATTACCCGCGCGAAGTTGACACAGCGCTCGGTTGTTTTCCAAAATTGGCTCGAGTTCGTCGAGCGCAGCTGAATCGTCTTGGCTGGTGACGACGACTTGAATGCCACAGGAAAACAACTCTGCGGCTCCAGAGAAATCACCAACCCAGTTAAAAATGTTTCCAATCGACAGACACACATTTGCACGCTCATACGCACTCATGTCGTCAAACCCGGCGAGCGCAAACGCGTTGTCGAGCCACGATGCGAGGTTGGCATCCACTGTGGTCTTTGCCGACGACGACGACGTCGCCGTTGCCGCTCGGATCTCGGCGTATTTACGCATGAAAATAACCTTTGCACGCTCGAGAAACAGAACTCTATCCTCGTACATGCGCTCGACGTCGTCGCTATCAGTGGAGGCGAACATGACGCCGCCGCCGTACAACGCCATGCGCCGCGCATGCACCCACTCTCCCGCCGCCATGGTTTTCGCGAGCGCTCTACTTGTCGCGAGCGCCACCGAAGATTCATCCGCTGAATCACCTTCAAACGACGCCGGTCTCTTCATCCCCGCCGCGGCGCTTGTCTGCGCTGTCTCGTCGAGCAACTCTCGCAACGCGCGCGCATTGTCCGCGTACGCCCGCGCCAAATCCCCCGCCGTCTCCGTCGCCATCAGCACCTCCGCGAACCGTTCGTGCACCAACGCGTAATCCGGCGCAGCATCTATCGCCGCCTCACAGTCTCGGATCGCCTCCGACCACGACCCAAGTGCCATCTTTGACAATGCGCGTCCGCTCAACGCCGTCGCCGAACACGCGCGATACGCCGCCACCGAACACGTCCGCCCACGTTTCCCCGCATGCGACACCGCCTTAGACGACGACGACGACGACGACGATTTAGACTTTTCATCAACCGAACTCGACGGCGTCGAACTCGTCGTCACCAATCCACACTGCGACGCCACCAACGCGCTTAACTCATCCCCAGCGTTCATCCACGCCTCAGCGTTACGCGCCAACGCGCGACTATACCCCTCAATCGATTCCACATACTTTTTCTCCGTCCGTAACTTCTCCGCATCCCCAAGCGCGCGTAACGCGTGCACAATCGTACCCTCCACCGACGTCGGCGATAACGCCGCCTCCTTTGGTGTCGCGAGCGCAATCTTCTCCGCCAAGCGCGCCGTATCGTGCGACATCACCGATGACGACGACGACGACGCATTCGCACCACCAGGCACCACTACCGACGCCTCCTGCATCCACCGATCAAACATCCGCTCGATCGCCGCCGACATATCGCACGAAATGCCACGACAATGACAATCACAATCAATGCCTCGTCACCCCTCGTCAATTGATGGACCGATTACGACGCGTGTGACGACGACCTGTGTGTCGTGCGATGCGCTGCGACGACAGTGATAAATATATATATATATATACGCGGTTCCCGACGCGCAACGCACGCGCGCGCGTCGTCCGTCGGCGTTCTGCCGTCGGAACACACCCGATCGCATTCGTGTCCCGGCGGCGTTTCGGTTCGAGCTCAAGAGTCGAATCCCCTGTTTATGATTGGTCGATTGAGCCCCCCTAGCCAAAAGATTTTTTGTGACCGAGGGACTCGGTGCCTGGTCATGATCGGTCGAACTCGGTGCCTGGTCATGATCGGTCGATTTAAAGTTTCGGATTTTATCTCATCAGAAGAGACGAGACGAGACGAGAAACGTTTGATGACGTCGACGACGACGACGACGACGACGACGACGACGACGACGACGCGTCGCGCGTATATGTATGTATATGGTCATCTATGTACGTCTGCGTGTGTGTCTGCGCGCGTGCTGTCTGTGTCTGTGTGCACGTACGTGCGACGGTTGGTGCGAAAAAGTGCACGGCATTCGCTGTGCTGACGTCAGATGACGGCGCGCACATGGGACTGTGCGTGGCGATCGATAGCGCCGAGCTCGCGCGCGAGCACAGCGAGCGATCGGCGACGGTTCGTGCGGTGTCATGTGCGCGGGCGTGCGATGCGTTTGGGGTTGATGAAGTCATATTGTTCGATAGCCGTCGCATGGATGACGCTGGTGGTGGTGGTGATGCTGGCGATGTGAAACGACGAGGTTTTGATCGCGGTGTGCGTGAGGTGAGCGCGCCGACACGCGCGCGGGATTTTTTTGCTCGAATTTGCGATGCCGTGGCGTGTCCGCGCGCGCTACGTCAGACGTGTGTGGGTGCGCACGAAGATTTAAAGTTGTTGGGCGGAGTGTCGGGCGGAGCGTTAGCCGCGAACGCGAGGAGGGATAAGGATACGATGCGAGCGATGTATTGCGAAGGCGTCGTCGTGAACGATGATGGGTTTGGTGGTAATGGTCAACGTTCGACGACGGTTGTGGATTGTGGGCATGGGGTAAGGTATCGCGTGACGAACGCGAAGCGGGCGATTCCGGCGGGCACGCGGGTGACGGTGCGGCCGAAACGAACGAAACGCGACGACGATGGCGATGGTGATGATGGCCATGGTGGTCGTTGTGGTGTTGATGATGGTGGTGGTCACGCCATCGCCGATGTGGTGTCACCAGACGAGGCGAAAGCGCACATGGGGTGTTGGCCGTACGTCACGCGCACGCTCGCGCGAGGTGAGCTCGAGAGAGAGCTCGAAAAGTACGCGTTGGTCGTCGTCGTGGACGACACGCTGACGCCGTCGCCGCGAGACATCGCAAGTGACGGTGGTGCGTTGGAAACAACTCGCGGGAGCAATGGTGATGATGGTGGTGACGTGTTGACGAACATTGCCACGCGCGCGAAGACGGAAAACGTATTGGTGATGTTTGGCGAAGTCGCTCGATTATTTCGCACCGAAACTGTCGACATCGGCACCGAGCGCGCTCGTCGAGCCATGGTCGCCGTCGATGCGTTCGGTCGCACGCATCGCAACCACATCGTGGAATCTCAGAGTTTGTTACGCGTGGATGAGTCCATGTGGGTTGTTCTCGCGCGAGCGATGCTCGGTTAACGTTGAGGACGAGAATAGCGCGGCATTCGCGCTTCATTATGAGCCATCGACGCGCGAAAGCCAAGTCCGATAGCGCGCTGCATGAATGCACATTTGACGATGGTGACATGGAATACGCAGTCGCATCACAAACAAAGACGCCGGCGAAAGTAGACGTCGAAGACGTTGACTACGTCTTTCCACCCGCGCTGGCGCGACCGCTCGTATGGAGTAGCGCGGCGCCCGCCGTTCCAATCACCATATCCCTCGGTCGAGCCGCCAAAGACGCACGTGCGGTGACATTTGCGATTTTAGGGTGCGTTCTCATCGCCACAAGCGTCGTGCACTGGCGTGAGCCGCGTTGGAGCTCGGCGCGGCGGGTCATCGATTATTTGGCGGTGCTCGCGTGCTTAACGTACGGGACATATTTGAGCACCACCGTTCCCACGCGTTTTGGCCAAATTTGGTGGGTCGGTATGTCATTTGTGGCTGTTGTGTTCATCTTAAACGAGAGTGCGTTTTATTTAGAACTCCGTGACGTGCCAAATGTCCCCGAGGCTGTAGACGCCAAGGCTTTTTGGACGAGACGCCGCGTGTACGCGAGGACCGTTCGCGCGCACTTCTTTTGCGTGCATCTCGCGGCGTCCTTCATCGCGTCCTTCGTCGCCTACGGACTCGGGATAGTAGAGTAGATGTCGTTCGTGCTGCATAGGTGCCGTAGGAATTCTTGTACAGTACTATAAATATAAAAAATAGCTCAAGCGCAACGCGATGTTATGAATTTTCTAAAGTTGGCTCAGAGGACGATCCCGTCGCCTCTGTGCCCGCCGCAGGCGCGGCGTAATAATTATTTGGTAATCCAAGCCAGTACTTCCACATTTCTAACCCGCGGTTGAACTCGACAGCCTCTGCAGGACACGGCGTCGCGTCTTGCGGCGTCGCAACAGCACGCTCAAGTGACGCGGTCCTCGCAGCTGAGTCACGCGCACGCGCCGCTGAGTTTTTATTCTTTCGCATTCGCGAGCGGTCGACGCGGCCATCTATTTCATCCGCCTTGGCTTCCATGGACGCCTTCAAGACAAAGCGCAATGTGCGCGCCTCTCGCGCGCCCTCTTCTCCCGTCGCTTGCAAATCTGCAATGATGCAATCTGCGACGTCAGACAATCCGTACAAGCCACAGCCATAGATGAGAGATTTACGCATACGCGCATCGGGACTCAAATCTTTCGATTTTGTACACAGATCGTAAACTTTGATGGCTTCACGCGCGTTGCCTATGCGCACGTAGCCTTCAAGGAGTGACCCATACGTGGCGATATTCGGCGCAATTTTCTTGTCCTCCATCGCGCGTAAGGCTTCATTGGCACGGCACATGTCCCCTTGTCGCGCGTAAGCATTAATTAAGCAGTTGTATACGCCCACATCTTGTACCATGAGCGGGTCGGTGTCCATTTCTGCGATGACCCATTGTGTAGCGGAGTTGTCCCCGACTTGCACAAAGTACTTTAACAATGTCGTGTACGTCACCACATCGGGTTTCAACCCGGACTGCGAGATTTCGCGCAACACGTTCCATGCCTCTGTGGGCTCTTGGGCGTCGATGCACGCGTCAATTAACGTGTTGTACGTCACCAAGTCTGGCGCCACGCCATCGTCCCGCATGCGGTCGAAAACCCGTCGAGCTTGAGTGAGTAAATCATCCTCGGGAACACGCGTGCCAGCTCGCATTCGGCGCACGACACCCTTTAAGATGGAATTATACGTCACCACATTCGGCATGATTTGTGCGCGTTTCATCTCCTTTAACGCGGTTTCCGCCAAGCCAACTTGCGCGCTTTGCATAAAGCCATCGATGAGTGTCGAGTACGTGTACACGTTGGGCTTGACACCATCTCGAGACATGCGGCGTAAAATCTCATCCGCCTCGCCCACACGTCCAGCGCGCGCTAATCCTTGAACTAAAGCCGTGTACGCTTGGACTCCAGGGCGCCGTTCGGTGCGAGGACTGAAGCGCACGCCCTGCTCCAACGCATCAAGCGCCAAATCCAAGCGTTCGCACGCGACGTAGGCGTACACCTTTGCACCCCACGTGGCTTGATTTGGGGCCACACCCAGGGTGCGCATGGCCATCGAGCTCGCCTCCACCCCGCGTAAATTCTTCGCGCGCCCGTAACCGGTGATGAGCGTGTTGAACAATCTCGGACCAGCGCGCACGCCATCCGCCGTCATCTCGCGTAAAACCTTCTCCGCCTCTTCCAATCGTCCCTCGGCAACGTACGCGCCGACACCTGCGGCGTACGCCGCACCATCTAATTTTAAAGGCGTAGCTCGAAGCATCAGCCATACTTCAACGGGTGATGGCGTCGACCGAAGCGCCCCCGTCGACCTCGCCTCGGCGCAACACCGACTCAACGCCGCGATAACATCCGTATACGTCCTCACGCTCGCGTGCACCGCGCTCGTCGCACCTTTCCCCTTCCGGGCAATCGTATAAAAAGCCTTCACCACCGCCAGCGTCACCGCAGGGTCATTCCGTATCGAGCATCCCGTGCGAGCGACGGCTTCCAACGCCTCGGCGCTCACCGCGTTCGCGCACCCCCGCTCCAAGCACACCGACTCAATCTCGCGGATCAACGCGCACGCCTTTCGCACGCGCTGTTTCAACGCAACATAATCCACACTTCGCACACCACCACCACCACTACTCGCACTCACGCCGCCCGCATCACCATCGCTATTCGCGTCGCCTCTGCCCTCGACGGTCCCAGCCTCGTCGCTCGCCACCAACGCCTTCAACGCCTCCGCCACGCACCGCCTATCGAGCGCGTCGAAGGCGTCGCGGCTACCATTTCGCACCGCTTGCACGCTCGACAACGCCGCGGCAAGCGTCTTTGACGGCACTGCGGGCGGTTTAAGTGTCGAATCCTTGTGTCCCGGCGGCTCACCGCGAGCCGCCGCGACGACAATTGTCACCGGCGCTCGCGCTGTGCGGCGCGTCGAGCGGCTCGCACGCGAGGGCGCGGGCGCGCGATAACGTCCCGATGCACACGCGTGCGCGTGCGACGTCGCACGCGCGAGTGACATCGTCGCGCGGGCGCAAGTGTGACGTCATCAACTGGCGCGGTGTCCTATCCATTGGCGAACGCGCGTCGCGGGAACGATTGGAGGCGTCAAGGCACGTGAAAATGCGTGAATGCGTGTGATTTCAATGCTTTTGAAAAGTAAAAGAATGTGGGTCTCAGTACGTGCGGTGGTTTTAGCAGCACGCACCAGCGGCTGGGGCGGAGGACGCGGAGCTCGCGACGGGAGACGGGCCGCAATCGAACAAGCCGTAGTGCACGTCTCGATCGCCGACGACTGTGAAGTGCTTTCCGAGCCACGTTTCGCCCACCATGCTCGCAGTGTTTCCGCACACGAGCATGGGTTTGTTCTTTTCGAACCTGTGATGGTCATCTAATGAGTAGGCGTTGGGTGAGCCTTCTAAGGTGCCGTTGTAATAGGCGAATTGGCCGTAGTCTTCGCAAAGCGTCTCGAGACGGCCGGGTGGGAGCTTGAATAAGCGGTAGGTCAAGGAGTAAAATTTCGCTTCTCCGAGTAATTCCGCGAGTTCTGGGTCTTGAACTTCAATTTCGTGACCGGCGAGCACGCGCGGGTCGGTGAAACCCGTGGCGACGCACAAGCGCTTAAAGTCTTCGATGTACATGGCGCCGCCCAAGCACTCACCGAGGAGCACTTCTTGCGAGCGCAAAGCATCGGGCAATCGACGGTCACAGTACACATCAGAAAAGTAAAACTCTCCACCATTCGCGAGCACGCGGTAAGCTTCGCTCAACACCGCAGCCTTGTCAGGGCTGAGATTAATCACGCAGTTTGAGATTATCAAATCCACACTCGCGTCGTCCACGCCCGCCGCGCGTAAATCCTCAATCGTACCCTTTTCAAATCGCATGTTCGGCGCAGCGTACCCAAGCGTCGTTGTGCAGTATTCTTCGGCGTACTTGCGCGCCACGGCGAGCTGGCCATCGGTCATGTCGATCCCTAACACGCTCCCGGTTTCGCCAACCAGTCGCGCCGCGACGTAGCAGTCCCGTCCGCTCCCGCTTCCTAAATCCAAAACCCGCAACCCTTCGATACCAACCGGCGTTGGGCTACCACACCCGTAATACTTTGCTTTGACTTCATCAGGAACCTCGCGCAAGGCGTCGCGCACGGCTTTCGGGATCTGATTCGCCGGCGTGCAGCACGCCGACGTCTTCAAGTCGCTCGACGTCGCGAGCGTTTCCCCATAGTACTTTTGCACCGAGTCCTTCACCGCGGCGTCGCCACCAGGGGCGATGATCGTCGCTCCGAGAAGCGTGTCGAGCGCCGACGCTGAGGGCTTGGCTGCGCGCGCGCGCGTGCGCGACGCACGGTGGGTCGGCGCTGAGGGCGATCTTTGTGTGCCGGCACCGAGACGACGACGGTGAGACGCCGACGGCGACGGCGGCAAAGCCGGTGCGGTGGTCGCACGCGCGGCGGCAAACATGGCGATGGGTGTGAAGGCACGCGGCGTGTTCGACGCGTGCGTGCGCGGGTGTGGGCGCGTCACTTAGTGCGGACTCGTGGTGTGGCTCTTCACTTCTCTACGTTTCTAATACACATCCCTGGCTACAAAGACAACGCTAATGAAACGTACCAGTGATGTTGTTTCCGCGGTACATTCCCCAATTCGGTAAAGCCGCGCTCGCTTCGTTGATGGCGTCGATGAGCACGCGCACGAGGTCATTTTTCATTCCGGCGGGCGGCGCCGGCAAATGCTTTGGCGGGTACGTGTGCGAATATGAACGCTTATCGAATCTCCACTCACCCACCTTCCCGGGCGTTGCCTTACCACTTGCATCGTAGTCCATGCCATACGTGAAGTGTATGGATAGAAAATCTCCGATTTCGGTGTCCCACGGTGGTTGGGATTGAAGCTGCGGGCGCAAGTCGTGCGCGATGCCCATCTTGTACGCGGCGAGCGTGTACCCATACATTTCAATCACCCATCCCCATGCCTTTTTCGCGGGCGGGTCACTTTGTAACGCCACGGACATGTTATTCCATACCGGTGCGAGCCGTTTTAAGTCGTTCTTGTGAATGAACGTGGGCGAGCTCCCGATAGGGTCGATGTCAAACATTTCCTCGTCGGTGATGCCCGGGAGAAAGCGTCGCAAGATGTCTGGCTGATCGTGCGGCACGATGTAGAAGAATGGAAAAGCCGCTGGATTGTTCCCACGCATCAAATTCGGTATGGGTTTGATGTACAAATGATCGGGTTCGGCCATCAAAATGTAATCCTCCTCAATCTCAGGGCACTTGGCAAAGAATTGCTCAAACGCCCACGGCCGGGACAAGACGACGAACCCCATCTCGTCTTGCAATCTATCCACACGGCACGTGGGTATTTCATCCTCCAATCCATCACTAGAGTCGTGCAAAATACGCGTAAACCCGCCCATTTGGCCGTTCGGACCTTGCAACGCCTTTTGCTTCTTATAATGATAATACATCACCCGCGCTTGCCACGCTTGATACACGGCGTTATTCGTCGTCAACACCACGTGAAACTTCCTGGATGGATCTGGATCGCCTCCGGTCGGATCATCTTGCTCGTAAATCCCTCCACTCGTCCATGGTACGTGTGCGCCACGTCCTCCGAGTAACGTCCACGGCCTCGCCTGTTTTTTTAACCAACAACATTTATACTTTTGTGAGCCGCACCCGCCTTCGCTTGGGCAAAACACCCACGCGTTGCACCCTTTATCCTTCAACGCCACGCACGCGTCGTGGCAAGCCGCGGCGTCGGCGACAATATGATCTTGCCCCCATTTTACTACGTCTCCGTTCGCCTCGAAATGCTCGAGTGGGACGAAGCCGCTGAGTTTGAGCGACCGACGACGCTCAGCCGGCGTCACCGGTTTGCTCGAGCTCGAGCTCGAACTCGAACTCGCCACGGGCGTCGTCGCGCTACCGGTGTCTACTGCATCACGCCGTGCGTCGTTATCGACGGTGGTGGTGTCGGGAACGACTTCTGCGTCATCTGCCGTTCGGTGCGAGTCATCGTCGTGGTGAACAAGCGACGATGGTGGACTCTCGACGCTGTTGGTTGTAATCTTCTCTTCAACTTCAAACGCCGCGCCTTCGTTGACGTGTACGTCTTCGTATTGCGACGAAGACACATAGGCGATGACAACAAAGGCCAGAACTGCGGCGACGATGCCGAGCCGCCGAGCGCGTTTGCGCGATTTCGGCGGCATGTGGCCCGTTCCCGCGCCCACGAGTGAGGAGGAGAGTCGACTACGTTTTACAATAAATACTGTGTGTCGATATTCCCATGACTGGTTGATTCGATAGCGCTTCTAATAAACGCTATTAGACGATTTCTGCGAGTTCAATATCGCCATCTTTTCGTTCGGCTTCGGGTTTGGCTTCGGCTTCGGCTTCGGCGTCTCGTCTCGCGATGTCCCTCGCAAAATCCTCCGCCGACGTATCATCTTCTACTCGCGCATTAAAACGCACTTTTGGTGGCGGTATGCGCGCACACCACACTTCTATACAATTTCTAAACACGCTCCCTGTGTTGTACGGATTCGCGCTCCACGAATACGCGTCTCGAAAGCTCTCGTACGTCGTCTGATTCGTCGAAACTAAATACGCGTGAAAACAACTCAACGCACCGACGAACGCGAACCCAAACACGGCGATGAGAAACACGGTAATCGCCACACCCGAACGCTCCATGGCTTGACCGATTCCACGTCCTTGTCGCACGCGCTCATGAATATGCAACGCACTCGTCGTCGTCGCGAATGCCGCGTAGCACGTCGAGCTCGTCACAAACGTCAAAAACGCCCTATAATTCCTCAACCCAATCGTCGCCCCGGTCCACGGACAATGATGATCGAAGCGTTCTATGCAATCATTCGTCACAGAGCAGTGATGGGCGCGCGGAGGCTGATAATACCCGCAGGTATCGTTCCATCGAACGCGCGCCAGCCGCCCAGTCGACGCGACTGTCACATCCTTCGTCTTCCCTCTGTGGCTCTCCCCGCCCGCCACCGCGCGTTTCAGCCGCGGTAAAATCCCCGGGTCGGTAAACGCGGTTCTGAATAACCAGTACACGCAAAACACCGGCGCGAGGGCGCTGAGGACGGCGATCCAGAGGCCGTACCTCGCGCGCACGAGCGGTGCCACCCAGACGTTGTGCGCCACCGCTGGCAACGTAATCAACGCCGCCGTCGCGAACGCCGCGCGCGGACGCGGACCGGCGACGACGGCGCCGTTACAGAAGAACGTCTCGTTCCCTGGCCATCGCTCGTGCACGTACGTCGGCGACGGCGACGCCATGGGCCGGCGCCACTGTGAGGCTGCGTGCTGCGCATCGATCCATCGTCACTCCACGCCGCGTCATCCACGCCGCGCCGACGCGACGAGGGCGGCATGGAGCACTATCTGTTAACGTTCAAGCAGCATGTCGTGCCCGCGCTCGGGCACGACGCGTACAAGGGCTCGCACGGGGGCAAAGTCGCCATCATTGGCGGTTCGCGCCTGTACTCGGGCGCACCGCATTACGCCGCCGTGAGCGCCGCGCGGGCGGGCGCCGACCTCGTGCACGCGTTCACGAGCACGCAATGTGCGTCTGTGTTGAAGTCGTATTCGCCTGACGTCATCGTGCACGACGCGTGGGACGAAAGCAAAGACATTACAAACTTGCACGTTGATACAGACAAGATGTGGACGACGTGGTTCGGTCGCTTTGACGCCCTCGTCGTCGGCCCCGGACTCGGCGAGAGCGATCACGGGTTAAAAGTCTGGAAGGATCTCATATCCGAGAGTCACAATCACAGGAATCACTATCCCGTGGTGTACGACGCCGATGCGTTGAAATATTTTTGGACAGGCGAGGCGAGGCGAGGCGCGGGGCCGTATGGGTGGAGCTTCACGGATGAGCTAAAACGGTTGAAACAGATTCCCGAACCAAAAAGATACTATGATGGCGAAGACGACAGTGAAAAATATGAAGAAGACGTAAAAACAGCGTTTATATGGGACATCGCCACGCCGAATAAGATGGAACTTTATAGATTAATTCAAGTGGGCCATCGCCTCGCCGACCGGCGGGAGCATGCCGAAAGCGCCAAGAAGCGTCGTCGGTGCACGAGCATTCACGAGATAGACCTCGAGGACGACGCGTTCCGCGAACAGGTCGTCGGAAAGGCTCTAGAAGAATTCGCTCCGATGCACTTTTTGCTCAAGGGTAAGACCGATTGGTTGTTCCTGAATCACGTGAAATATAGTTCGCGTGCGAGTTGCGAATTTATCGCCCTCGATGTCGGCGCGGGCGCGCCCAAGCGCTGCGGCGGTCAAGGCGATATTTTAGCCGGTATATTAGCCACATTTCTCGGCTGGGCATTCGGCCACGGATGGAGAAATGGTTTAATGGCGCCCGATGTCGAGTGGAACGATGAAGAGTACGAAAGGTGCCGAGAGCTCTTCATATCCGCGTGCGCGAGCGCGTGTCTCGTCACTCGAGCCTCCGTTCGCTCCGCGTTCAGCGAGCACGGCCGCGGTCTCCAAGCCTCCGACGTGTTGCACCATATTTCGAAAACATTCGCCAAAGAATTTGACACACCATAGACGCACGCATAGTTGTTGTAGTTTTAGTAGAACATTATTTATTTAGTATTCCGCTCGCGCGACGGATAGCCGACGGCTTGAACCCTCGAGCTCCTCACACCTGGGCTCGCCGCACGCGACAACACGCGCGATGCCGCCGAAGAAAGTCGTCGAAGAAGAAGTCCTCGGACCATGGGCGCTCGGAAGATTCTCGTCAAACTTAAAGGTGCGTCGCCCGTGCGTCGTTTTGTGCAAAAACCACGGATGATCATCAAGAAAGAAACACCATCAATCCACGACACCTGAGCGTCGACTGACGCGAGAGTATCGTGACGTACGCGCACGCATAGGTTGGCATCGTCGGTATGCCCAACGTAGGTAAAAGTACGCTGTACAACGCGTTGACCAACTGCTCGATTCCCGCGGAGAACTTTCCATTTTGCACGATTGAACCCAACTCGACGCGCGTCAACGTGCCCGACGCGCGCTTTGATTACTTGGTCAACATGCACAAGCCTAAGAGCGTGGTGCAACCGTTTTTGGAAGTCGTGGACATTGCTGGTTTAGTGAAAGGGGCTTCGAGTGGTGCGGGTTTAGGAAATGCGTTTTTATCGCACATCAAGGCGGTGGATGGCATCATGCACGTGATGCGTTGCTTTGAGGACGCCGACGTGATTCACGTCGAAGATCGCGTGGATCCAGTGGAGGATATTGAAATTATCACCTCAGAGTTGCGTATTAAAGATTTGGAATACATGACTGGGATTAAGGAGAAGTTGGAAAAGGAAATGTCGCGCTCGGCGAACGCCATGGCGCAAAAGGAAACCAAGCTCGAATTGGATTCGGTGTTGAAGGTTGTCGCCTGGCTCGAGGAGGGCAAGGAAATCAGACACGGCATGGAGCAGTGGACGAGTAACGACGTGATGTACTTGAACAAGTACCAGTTGTTGACCGCCAAGCCGGTGATTTACTTGGTGAATTTGAGTCGCAAGGATTACGAACGCAAAAAGAATAAATTCTTGGTGAAAATCCACGAGTGGGTCAAGGCGCACGGAGGCGGCACCATCATTCCATTCTCCGCCGAAGTCGAAAGCGAGTTGCAAGGCATCGAAGACGCCGATAAAGAGCAATGGCAAAAAGATAATGGTGTGACGACGGCGTTACCAAAGATTATCACTACGGCATTTAGCGCCGTGCACTTGATTTACTTTTTTACCGCTGGTCCGGATGAAGTCAAGGCATGGTGCATCAGAAAAGGTTACAAGGCGCCGCAAGCCGCCGGGGCGATTCACACGGATTTCGAGCGCGGGTTTATTTGCGCTGAAGTGATGTCATTTGATGACTTGAAGGAACTTGGGAGCGAGCAAGCCGTCAAGGCGGCGGGCAAGTACAAGCAACAAGGTAAGGAGTACGTCATGGAGGATGGCTTGATTGTCTTTTTCAAGTTCAACGTTTCGGGAGCAAAGAAAAAGTAGTTGGTGGTAAATAATTATGAACCACCACAGCGCGTTGTGAATGAAGAATGAATAATCAATCAAACAATCAATCAATGACTTTCTTACTTGCCAATATATTACTACAAGCGCTACGCCTCCTATATTTTACTGCTATTATTTTACTGCTCCTCTTGCCGCTACTCACGAAAGAGACGAATGAATTCTGAGCGAAGATCTTGAAGGGCACGACGCGCTGCGGTGAGCGACTCAAATCTATCGCGAGGATCAAACGCGACGCATCGCTCGAGCCAATCGCGAATGCGCGGCGACTCGATGTGCGACATTGTCGGTTTCATACCACCCGTGGAGATTATAATCATCATCTGCGCGTCAGATAACGTGCGGCGCTCGTTCTCGTCGCTAAAAATGACATCTAGTATGCTTTTGGACGCGCCAAACGCGGCGTAGTACAAAATTTCCCACGCCGCCAATCCAAAGCCATACAAGTCAGCCAACTCGTACGTCTCCGGAGTGACTTGTCCGGGAAGAATAGATAACCGTTCGGGCGCGACGTAGCACAGCGTCCCGGTGAATTGCGCGCTCGTATCGTACATCATATCCCCGCACTTGGCCAATCCAAGATCTGAAATTTTAATCGTATGCGTTTGACGACATCGCCCTTGTAAACGCGTGCCGTTGAATGTCTCACAACAGTCGCACGCGATTAGAAAGTTTTCCATTTTAATATCGCGATGCGCCGTGCTTGACGCGTGAATGTGGTCGACGCCGCTCATCATCATCGCGAGTGCGTTGAAAATCGTCTCGCCGTCGCGCGGGTACGTGCCCGCCCGCAAACACGCACGCAACGATCCGTGCTGACAGAGCTCAAACATCATCATCCACGTGCGTGTGTTCGGATCAACCACCGCGCCTAGATATTCGCACAAGTAGTCACTCTTTGGTATGCTTTCCAGCACGCTAATTTCGAGCTTCGCCTTGTATTTGTTGTGCGGCTCCTTCACCGCGACTGCGGCGGCGTTGCTGGTGTTGTCTTTGCTGTTCACGTTCTTGTTGTTTTCAGCGGAATCTACCGACGCCAAGTACACCACACCGTTACCACCGCGACCGATTTCTTCGAGGATTTTATACCCACGATGCTTCATGCGTACGAAACGTCCGACACGCGTGTCGTACGCCGACGAGGGGTCATCCTTGTAGTAGAGCGAGCGTCTGATCATGTGTGACACAGCATCCCCGCTGTTGGACGCGTTGTTGTTTGAGTCGCCAAAATACATGCTGTCTTCGTCGCCATAGCTGTATATGCCGTCACCACTGTCGGAAAGTTCATCGTCGCGATTGAGTGCGCGAGCGATGCGCGACAACCCAATCACCAAGAGCGCGCCCATGACGCCAGTCCTCACGAGAAGCGTGGAAAACTCCCTGGTGGATATGAAAATCTCTCTGTACTTTGGTTTCAGCTTCCTTCGCATCATCTCGATGTATTCGTCGCTATCTTCGTCGAATTCTGTGGTGTTGTTGTTGTCGTCGTTTTCGTTATTTGTGTCGACGACATCGAAATCCATCGCTTCGACGTCGTACCTTGAACAGTCGTCGATCCAGCGGTCGTTATTGTCGTCTGTATAATCATCCAGAAGCAACCCGTCGAACGCGGTAATTAACTTTTCATACACGCTCACCTGAGCGGACCATCGCTTGGCAAATTCCGGACACTTACTAGCGATGTCGAGTACAAATTTGTCTTCACCGCGCTTTAAATGACACGCGGCGCGGTTAAATGCGCGAAGGCTTTCGGGGTACCATCGCGCTATGAAATGCGCGAGGTCGCGATTCTTGTCATACGACCACAACGCGCGGTTCATTTTTTCTGTATACTCGAACGTCGGACCGAGATATAATCCATTTGGGCCGACATCGGCGACGTACTCCGCCATGGCGTTCGCCGCGCAAAATTGTAGAGACGTCGTGACGGCGTAAAAGACGCACAGTGGAATTCTGTACTCTGCCGTTGTGCACGACACGCGTTGCTCTTGAAGCACGGCGACGTCAAATAATCGCGTGATATCTCGAACGTTATGCGCGTGCCACGCATCGTCGTCATCTCCGTGATGAGGGTGTTTTATTCCAGGCACACCCACGGAGACGACAGAGGCAAACGCCGCCTCAGGGAGACGCTCGACGAGGAAATCCGACACGCGCGCCAATAAATCCTCCGACACATCGTATGCGTTGATCTGCCGGCGATTGATAATGCTTGCTATCGGTATGCGCTTGATGTTTTGTGCCATGGCGTCTATGTCGTGTGTCGGCTGCGGTATCGCCGCGAAGAATGCTTCGGCGACGAGTTCAGGACACATCTGATGCTGATACGACGAAGACGACGACGAAGACGACATCGCCGCGCACGGCGTGGTCAAACCCACAATCTCCGCCAATGACGCCGCAAATTTTGAAGTAATTTGAGGCAATGTCATCGTATTGTTGCGCCGCCGCTCGAGAAGACTCGACGTCGGCTCGCGTTCGCGAATCAACTCGGCTAAGTTGTCGTAAAACGCGTACGGCGACGACGCGCACACCGACTCTTCATTCCTCGTCATCTCACGCATGCGCTCACAGAACAACGACGCAGAAGAATCACCATCAGCACAATGCACATCAAGCAACTGTTCCCTATCCCTATCGCAATGTCCCACCGCGCCGTCGTCGCAATACTCCCACGCGTCATTCGCCTCATCCACAAAGCACCATAACCCATACGCAAACTCATGACTCGGATTTCGACACCCCGCGTGCCCGCGCCCGAGCGCATTATCACCCATCCCTCTATCAAACCCGTGCGGACTCGCGGCGCCGAACACGTGCGCAGTCTTATCGTGCCTCCACGTCGCGCACGGGCGTCCGCTCGCGGCGCGCGACACCGCGCGTCCGCGATAATCCGCCCCTCGCCCGACGCGAAACCACCGCCGCGATGCGCCCTGCGCGCGAGCATACGCGCAGTGCTTCTGTGCATCCTCTCTCGGCGTCGTCGCCGCCGCGCACACCGCGTCGGCGTCGAGCGCGTCCCCGAATCCATCCGCGCACGTGCATCGCGATGCGTACCACGACGACGAATCGTATTGCGTGACGTACGTGTTCGTCGCCGCGTGCGCGTCGCGCGAGAGCGCGGCGAACGCGACGATGATGACGGTGATGATGCTCCGCATGTCGACGCACGCACGCCGCGCGATGATGCGTGCGCGGCGGCGTGTGCGGCAGCGAGCACGCGTGCATACGGCGAGATTCGGCGCGCGCGTTGGTTTATAAAATACCCGTAACTTTTGCCAGGTGACATCGTCCCGGGTATCCTCCACACGACTTATGCGACTCCAGCGTATCTAAAGTGGTCACATAGCGCGTGTTCGGCACACACTACGTGACGCACGCCCGGTTAGCTCAGTTGGTTAGAGCGTGGTGCTAATAACGCCAAGGTCATCGGTTCGACCCCGGTACTGGGTACGATACTTTACCTTTTTTAAGGCTATCATTTTTATTTTTAATTTGTCGACATAAAAAAGTTTATCTACTGGGCACAGGAGATGCTGGGTGTACATGTTTGGTTGTAGACCAAATTAAGATAAAGTGTGTAAAATTCTGAGGTCTTATTAAAAGTAAGCCTACGATATGGCTAGGACCTTTACATTAGTAGAATCATAAGGAGTTCACTAAAAAGAGCGTTCTCGGGTACATACTTTAATTCTTTTTAAGAGTATCATTTTTTATTTTAAATAAGGACCTAGAAACGCCACATGTCCGAACGATGTTTTTGACAAATGTATCATCGGGCGCTTTGATGTGTCCCAATGAAAATACGCGGGAAAATCAAAGCAGGCTTGATGGCAAAGCAGACTTGATCTACTTCAACGAATGTTTACGACATGTCAACCACTTCACCCGTCACTTCGAGTTGGGCCTCTAACTCGGCGCTTAATTCTGTGTCATTGACATCATCAGCGCCGTCGATGCGCTTAATCGTTGCGTATTTCTTCGTGCGGCTTCACCGGTTCAATTATACGTTTCTTGCGCTCTTTTTTCTTCTCAGTGGTCGTGGTCGTCTTCGCCTTCGTCGCCTTCGTCGTCGTGGTCGTGGGCGCATCTTGAGCGTCATCGCGCACCGGCGCGTCATCGACGTCGTCAATCGTCGTCGGAGCATCCCCACCAAGTTCGAACTTATCCTCTTCATCATCGGCACCCACCACTGGTGGGTCTTCATCTACATCAATCTCATTTTGTATCTCGATGGCATCAACAATTTCTAGGATAGGAGCGTCTTCATCTTCAAATGCAATCCATGCTTCGTCGGCGTCTCCGGCGCCGTCCGTCTCTAGACCTGACATCATGATGGCTCTCGCGGGCTCTGACACGTAAATGCGCCCTTCAGCTTCCATACGCCGCTTCACCTCCTCAGGCGATTCGCCTGTACTAGCTCCGCCGCGCTCCTCTCGCGTTCCTTTCACCCCAACGATGGGTGTGCGTGGTCCCTCTTCTGACGCGGCACTCGTGGACGTGGACATCGCCGCTGAATATGGCGTTTAACACAGGCCCGAGGAGCGCTCCGTTCGTTAAAGAACTTTAAAGAACTAGTAGAACTCGTTCGGCGCGCGCAGCGTCTACGCTTTGAGCGCAGTCGACTTTTGCGTCCGTCTATGCCGTGCGCGTTGAAACGTTTGGAACGTCTTCTTCTTCGGGTGCCCTTTGTTAACTTTTGGAGGGACTCGCCATTGAGTCATGAACCCGGCACGAAATCCGAGAATTTCTGCATCTCATGTTTGCCTGCCGTTCGGGAGCGTGTCCGTACCGAACCACGGGACGGAGCCATTCCAGCCATTCTACGGCACGTAACACAACCAAAGGTATCAACGACCATTGCGCAATGCCTCCGCGAGAACGCCCTATCCACTGCGACATCATTTGCGATGAAGCGACACTCGAAACACCGGCGAAACCATGCTTGATGGCTCAGGCAAACCGCTGCCTGTACGCTGGAACGGCCCTCGAGGGCAAGATCAAGCACGGCCAACCGCACCTTCGAGCGTCGTTGTGTGCACCACACGAAACGCGTAACCGTGGCGACGCATTCATGCATATCTCGTGTGTTCCAGTAATATGCATTGGCCCACACCTACCCAGAGCGGCTCTGCGAACCGCGTACTTCGAGGACGCTGAGCGCCGCCAGTTGTTCCTCTCGTTCCCGGGCATGGAGAAACTGCAAAGCGACTCAGATCGAAACGCGGTTGCGTCTTATTGGTCCGCGGCTATTGAGGCGAACCTCGAGGAAAATGTTGATACTCCGTCTGATCGCCTTCGATTCGCGTCCTATACGGCCCAATAGATTCCCGTTCACAATTCCACTTCCGTGTCAAAAGTTACGGGTAGAAATCATCAAAGGCCGGGGTAACAACGCATGACGCAGAGGTAACAACGCTTGAAATACCCTAAAATTTAGGGCTTATTCTGAATGTGGAAGAGAACGACGACGACGACGACGCAGCGAGTAATCTCTAGCGAGTGCCCTCCCGTCGATGCCCACGATGCGAACAAATACACTCGTAGTGTAGGAAATTTGAACTAATTTTCAGCGTCATTTTCAGCGAGCTGCAGCACCTTTCTTGACCAAGGCTTCCTTTACACAACTACATACACCGATTGATGCGCTACGGGAATCGTCTACGGGCGCGCCACGCGCTAGTTTCTATTATTACTCGCTACATTATCATCGCTACTGATAACTTGCTACGCCGCGCCCTCTAGCACAAGCACGTCTTCGGGTTGAATTTTCGCCGGCGCTGGCGGCGGTGGGCGCTTGAAAATCGCCGCCGCCGCGCTTTCCGCACTTCCGCTCATTTTGAAAACAAAAGTTGTGTACAGATACGCCGCCTCCCATTCCTCATCCGTCATGCTCATGGCTTCATCACCCATGATTTGCGACCAGAGCGTAGACGCTTTTTCACGCGTCTCCTTTCCAGTCATTTGCGAGTGAACGTAATCGTGGAAGTTCTGCCACTCCACAAGTTCTAAACCGTACTCTGCGGCGAGATCTACCCATACATCTTTCGGCACCATGCATTCGCGACACTTTGTGACCGCATCGGCGAGCGTGAACGTGTATTCGATCCCAAAACCTCCAGTTTCAGTTTTGGGAAACGTCTTTGACTTGAAAGCCTCATCAAACTCTACTTCATACACGGGATTCCAAAACGCCAAACCGTCTGTTTCACGTAGCTTACGCACGAGGACGTTCGAGTCCACGGTCGTTCCTATAAAGTATCCGCCAGGACGCAACATCTTGCACACGTTCCTCAATGCTCGACGAGCGCGTTGCTCAGTCGACAGCGAGTAGTGAATCGCAAACTGACACGAAATGACGTCGAGTGTGCGTACGTGTTCGGGCAACACTGTGGCTAAATCAATCACGAACGCATCGCCAGCGATGAAAATTGCAGGAAAATCATGACGATCAGCGTTGTATCTCGATACCGCATCTCTTCGCACGGATTCTAGGGCGATGTCCACGCCGACGTACTGACCGACGCCGGCTCTCGCGTATTTTTTTAAATCGCCCCCCTTACCGCACGCTAAATCCATCACCCGATCGTTCGCCTTGACACGCTGTTGCAACAACGTCGACTTAACCCAGTTGTTTAAACACCGAAGACGGTAAATTGGGCTTTGCCGTCGCTGCGCGGTGGTTTGATTCGCTCGACCAGAGTAGTGCTGCGCCACCGCGCGCGCCGCGGCGTCGTCCGTCTCCGTCGTGTTCGCCGCCGCCGCCGCTGTCGTCGTCGGTTCGCCCGTTGTCGACCGATCGATGTTGCCTTCGTTCACGTCGCGTTCATCATCGCGCGTTCGTTTCCCCATTTTCGCGCCGAGTCTGCTGGAGTGTCCAAACGCGTCGTTGTGTGCGGTGCCGCGCCATTGTCACGCGCACACACGGACGCACGCGTGCGCGCACGCGACGTCTACGAACAGGCATAGGAGGACGGCAAAGACAACACAACACTGGTGACCATGGCGCCGCGAGGGATGTCCGCCGAGGTACGACGACGCTGTCGTATCGCACGTCGACGATGCCGTTGCACGTTTGGTGCAGTGATTTCAAAACGAAACGCGCGAGCGTGTAGCGCTGCGCGCGACGCATCGTGCGTCGTTAGATTAATAGATATCAATCGATCGGTCGAACGCCACTAACGTTGTGACACGCGTTTTCGTCGCGCGCGTTTGGCGACAGGACAAACGCATCACCGTTTTGGGATTATTTCACGAATCTCGAGAGCCGTGGTTGTTGAAGGATGTAGAAAAAGCGGCGTCGAAACGCGGGGTTGTTTTTCAGGCTGTGAAAGACGTGGTGCAGCAATTAGTTGATGATGATTTAGTGCATGTCGATAAAGTGGGTTCGTCAAACTGGTACTGGGCATTTCCTGGTGAAGCGTCGGCGAAAGCAAACGGCGCGTTGGCGCGCGCGGAGGAGACGCGCGACAACGCGCGCGCAGAAATTGCGCAACTTGAAAAGGCGGTAGCGAAAGAAATGAAACAGAATCCGATGACAGATGAGCATAAAGAATTGTCGAGCGCACTCGCTGCGGCTAAATCGGAGAACTCAACATTGAAAAGTGAGTTGGAAAAGTTTTCGAGTTCCGATCCGGCGGTGATTGACGCGATGCGCGACGGTGCCAAGATTGCTAAACAAGCGGCAAACGTCTGGACTGACAACATCTTCATGATGAAGAGTTGGGTAGACTCTAAAATGGGGGACAAGGATTCCGTCAAACAGTTCTTCAAGTCTGAAGGCGACATCAATCTCGACACCTTTGATTATGTCGAATAAAGGCAGGTGAAATGTGCTCAACGACAAATGCAATTTCGCGCTCGCGTGTATATATAGAGTGTAGAGTTTGAAACGATTTTATCGAATGTTAATGATGATTGAATGTGCTAATGACAAGTAAATGCGT
>Ga0181595_10000766_pt1 | contig 35853 bp, 38 predicted proteins | sample 041ome_7_FD_145604 | JGI IMG/M metagenome (GOLD analysis project Ga0181595, IMG submission 145604) | Coastal salt marsh microbial communities from the Groves Creek Marsh, Skidaway Island, Georgia - 041401AS metaG (spades assembly) | ecosystem: Environmental > Aquatic > Marine > Intertidal zone... | reverse complement strand
CTTCCACTAATTTGTTCATAGGCTCTCCGTGTGATTGGGTTTCTCTTGGTCGAAAGATCCGATCACGTGGAGGGCCGTTAGTTCAAATTTTCTTATCCCGAGTTGAGGTTAGTTAATTTGCTTGTGCCTGTTTGATATACTGCTGCACCTGCTGCTCCAGTACTGCCAGTGGTACACTGCCATTACCCAGCACCACATTGTGGAAAGCCCGCGCATCGAACCTGTCTCTCAGCTGCTGCTCAGCTTCCTGCCGTAAGCGGCGAATCGTCAATTCACCCAGCTTGTAGGACAAAGCTTGCGCTGGCCAACTAATATAACGGTCAATTTCAGTTTGCACATTATGCATCGACAAGGCGGTATTCTCCGCTAAAAAGTCGATGGCCTGCTGCCGACTCCACCCCAGACTATGCATGCCAGTATCTACGACCAGACGGGCCGCGCGCCACATCTCATAAGTCAGACGACCGAAATTACTGTAAGGGTCCTGATAGAAACCCATCTCTAAGCCCAGGTATTCCGCATATAGGCCCCAACCCTCACCAAAAGCAGAGGTATAAAAAGTGCGTCGGTAATCAGGCAAATCGCCCTGCTCACGAGCCAGTGAGATTTGTAAATGATGACCAGGTACCGCCTCATGCAGCGTCAAGGCTTCCATTTCATATAAAGGACGCCGATTTAACGCATAGGTGTTGACCCAATAATAACCAGCCTGATCGTCCCGGGCGGCGCCAGAATAACGGCCCGTCGTATATTTCGGGGCGATCTCAGCCGGGACTTCGGTTACGCCATAAGGGGTGCGGGGCAGCAAATTGAAGAACCGCGGCAGTTGAGCATCAGCCCGCTTCGACAACCATGCCGCGTAACGCAGTAATTCATCGGCTGATTGCGGATAGAAACGCGGGTCCTCACGCAAAAAACGCACAAAATCCGCAAAGCTACCTTCAAAACCCAGACTATCGATCACCTGCTGCATCTCAGCACGGATCCGTTTTACCTCAGTCAAGCCGATGTCATGCACCTGCTGCGGTGTCAGCTTTAAGGTGGTGTAATGCTCCAGGCGGTTTTGGTAAAACGCGGCACCATCTGGCAAATTGCTGGCGGCTATATCCTGCCGGGCCCCGGGCAAATATTGCTGCACCATAAAATCATAAAACGCCTGGTAAGCCGGATTGACCGCCTGCGCTATTAACTCAGCAGCTTGCTGACGGAACGACTGCCACTGCTGCTCGGTGATCGCATCAGATTTTCGTAACAGTGGTTGAAAAAAAACACTTTGTTCCGGGGTGGCAATATAAGACACGATACTTTGCTCGAAACCTTCCAGCACAATACGTGGCTGAGTGATACCTTTTGCCAGCCCCTCGCGCATCAGCGCAATTTGTTGCTCCATATACTGTGGTACAGCAGCCAAGCGTTGTAAATACTGCTGATAATCCTCTGCCTGACGCAAATTGTTACGCTGAAAACTAAAGGCGAGCGAAGTATGGAAGCCTGACTCAGAGGTCAATGGCATTAAATGACCATTAAAACGATACTGATCTATCTCATCAGCCAGCCGATAGCTGAGAATCGCATGATTAATCTTGTCCTGTTCATTCAGCGTCGTCAGATCAACCGCCAGTAATTGTTGTTGTAACGCCAAACGTTGTTGCTGTCTGGCAGCCAGGGCCGGTGCTGACATATCCGTCAGAGTGCCTGCGGCCGGAGTTCTCAGTGCGGTCTCAGCTTGCCAGATCTGAGACGCAAGTTCACTGAATGTTGGGGGCGTCGGCGCGGTTGATTGGCTGGCACAGCCTGCCAGCAGTAATACTGCCGCGAGCATGCTAAGTGGCTTTTGCAGTTTTTGCATCAGGGTTTCCTTAGTTATTTTTATCGATTGTACCTTTAACCATCCTAAGATACAGGTCGTTGGACCTCACAAAATCAGCACTCTATCGCGATTCTCACGCTACGGCTAACGCAGTATTGCTGTTAATTTAGACTATTCTGACAAATTATCTGGAAAAGATATTGCCTGTAATCTTTAATCACGTAGTATAGAACCGAAATAATAATAACATCGCGCTGATGGAGCCTGGTTGCCCGGTATGAAGTATAAGGATTCGTTGCAGCAAGCTTTGGACAAAGCTGCGCAGGTTAGTGCTTTTCTCAGGCACAACCAGCTCGCTGCGCATCCGACCAATTATACGGTTGGCTACGAGTATATCAGCGGTAATAACAATGAGCTTTGTGAAGCCATTGAACAAAAACTGGCTGCCAAAGCCAGGTTTGACGACTTTATTATGGCGGAGCTGTATAACCGCTACCTGCTACCTGAGCAACAGCAACAAGAGCAGCTGCTTCGTGATGTTTCTGGCATGGTCAGCCGTTTGTCTGGTTATACCGATCTTGCTGCCGAAGCCACCGAGAATTTTATTGATCAGCTCGACCATACCGTTTTTAAGCTGGAACAAGACGCCCAGCCGATGCCGCCGGCATTAGCTGAGTTAAAGCAGGTTACTCTCGCCTATCGTAAACAACAGCAGCAACTTAATCAGCAGCTGGTAGTCGCTAACCAACAAAGCCATCAGTTACGGGACGAGTTGGAGCAACTGAAACAACAGCGCTTGCAAGATCCCCTCACCGGTTTATACAACAGGGTTGCCATGCAAAATCAAGTGGAGCTCTGGCTAAGCGAACAACCCGATCGCCGTATCGCTGCGATCGCCGTTGACCTTGATCACTTTGCCCGCTTTAATCAGGATTATGGCCAAACTATTGGTGATATCATCCTGTCCAAAGTCGCGAAAAAGGTCCGTAGCTACGTACAGGAAAGTGGTATGCCTGTGCGTGCCGGTGGCGAAGAATTCCTGCTGTTACTGCCTGATGTTGATCTTCGAACCGCAGCTGAAATTGCAGAGCAGGTGCGCAAAGGGGTCGAAAAACTGCGCTTTGTGTCGGCGCGCGACAAAAAAAGCCTGCCTAAAATTACCATTTCGCTGGGCGTTGCGCTGTATCAGGCGTCAGAAAACTGGTATCAATTCCTGTCCCGCACCAATAATGTGTTACAGCTGGCTAAACAGCGTGGCCGCAATCAGGTTGCGAATGAGGCCATGCTGGCAGCAATTTAAATCTGACCGCATATTTTTGCAGCCTTTCTGTTCAGCTTGTTGGCTCAGCCAGTATTATCTTTTACACTAGCCGCCTGTTAATTCTAATCAGGCGCTGTTATGACTGAACCCAGCAACAACACTACCCACTTTGGCTTTAAATCGGTACCTAAAGAACAAAAGGTGGCGATGGTCGCCGATGTTTTTCATTCGGTAGCAGCTAAATACGACATTATGAATGATGTGATGTCGATGGGGATTCACCGCCTGTGGAAACGTTTCACTATCGATTGCAGCGGTGTACGGCCGGGCCAGCAGGTGTTAGATCTTGCCGGCGGTACCGGTGATATTACTGCGCTGTTCTCGAAACGTGTCGGGCCAACTGGTAAGGTCGTATTGGCCGATATTAATGAATCAATGTTAAACGTCGGCCGGGATAAACTGCGTGATCTGGGGTTAGTCACAAATATCGAGTTTGTCCAGGCTAACGCCGAAGCTCTGCCTTTCGCCGACAATAGCTTTGATATTGTATCGATCGGCTTTGGCTTGCGTAACGTTACCGATAAAGATGCCGCCTTGCGTTCTATCTTCCGGGTGTTAAAGCCCGGTGGCCGCCTGTTGGTGCTGGAGTTTTCCAAGCCACAAAGCGAAGTACTCAGCAAAGCCTATGATCTGTATTCGTTCCGCATTCTGCCATTTATGGGGCAACTGATCGCGAATGATAAAGAGAGTTATCAGTACCTGGCTGAGTCCATCCGCATGCATCCGGATCAGGAGACCTTAAAACAAATGATGCAGGACGCCGGTTTTGCCGAAGTCAGCTACCATAACCTTACCGGTGGTATAGTAGCGCTGCACCGGGGTTATAAATTCTGATGCTACCTTTACTGCCCCAGTTAGTCTGCGCCCTGGCTGAGCAGTTGAGCCGTAAGGCGATTGCTTTAGATCCGGCTTGCCAGCCTAAGCTGCGGCAACTGCAAGGTACTCAGCTGGGGTTTGCGCTAAAAGAACTCAAACTAACGCTGGTCATAAGCGCCGGCACCGATAGCTTACTTTTCAACCAGCACGACGAAGCGGTCGATTGCCGGATTAGTACTGACTTGGCCAGCCTGCGGTTACTCGGCGACCCCAGCCAGCTCACCCGGTTAATTAAAAGCGATGCGCTACAGATCGAAGGCGATTTGCAGCTGGCGCAGCAATACGCCAACTTTCTGCAGCAACTTAATCCGGATTGGCAGGGTGCCCTGGCCGGCTATGTAGGTGATGCCGCTACTCATAAACTGGTACGGCTACTCCAGCAATTGCAAAGTTATTGCAGTCTGAAATGGCAGCAGCTACAGCAAAGTCAGGTGGAGTTGGTGCAGGACGAGTTAAAACTGACCCCGGTACGGGCTGAATACGAGTTATTTAGTCAGGATCTGAGCAAGCTAACGGGCCGTGTCGAGCTGCTACGGCGCCAACTACAACAGGTGCAGGAGTCAGAGTGCGTTTAGGCCGCTTTTATCATATCCAAAAAACCTTACTCGAATATGGCCTGGATGAATTGATCCCGGCGCAATGGCAACCCTGGTACGCCAAAGCCGCGCGACGTTGTTTTTTCTGGTTAAAAAACCGCTATCCTGAACAGCGGCCCGCTGCAAGACTCCGCCTCGCTTTACAGAGTCTGGGGCCGGTATGGATTAAATTCGGCCAGATGTTATCTACCCGGCGCGATCTGCTCCCTGCTGAGCTGGCAGATGAACTGGCGATTTTACAGGACAAGGTCGCACCCTTTCCCGGCGAACAAGCGCAGGCATTAATTGAAAAGGCATTAGAACTCAATCATATCAGCGACTTATTTACTGACTTTGCCGTCCAACCGCTAGCGTCTGCTTCTATCGCTCAAGTGCATACCGCCAAACTGCGGCTGGCAGACGGCACTGACACTGCCGTGGTAATCAAAGTGATTCGCCCTGGCATTCAGAAGCAAATTCTGGCTGATTTGGCCCTGATGGATAGCCTGGCAGCGATGGCTGCCAGGTTTTTACCAGATGGCAAAAGGTTAAGACCTCGCGAGGTGGTTTCGGAGTATCGTAAAACCATATTGGATGAGCTGGACTTACAACGTGAGTCTGCTAATGCGATCCAACTGCGCCGTAATTTCGAGGGCTCTGATTCGCTGTACATCCCCTTTGTTTACGCTGACCATTGCCGTCACAACGTGATGGTGATGGAACGTATCTATGGCATTCCGGTATCCGATATCGCCGCGCTGGAAGCCCAGGGTACCAATATGGAGTTACTGGCCAAGCGCGGCGTCGAAGTCTTCTTTACCCAGGTGTTTCGCGATAGCTTTTTTCATGCCGATATGCACCCCGGCAATATTTTTGTCTCGCGTGAGCATCCGGACAACCCCAAATATATTGGTATCGATTGTGGCATTGTCGGCACTCTCAATGCGGCTGATAAACGTTATCTGGCCGAGAATTTTGTCGCCTTTTTTAATCGTGATTATCGTAAAGTAGCTCAGCTACACTTAGATTCAGGTTGGGTGCCTGCCCATACCAAGGTAGAAGAATTTGAAAGTGCGATTCGCACTGTCTGTGAACCGATTTTCCAAAAACCACTGGCGGAAATATCCTTTGGGCATGTGCTCCTCAATCTGTTTAATACCGCCAGGCGTTTTGAAATGCAGGTGCAACCACAATTAGTGTTACTGCAAAAAACGCTGCTCTACATCGAAGGGCTTGGCCGTCAGTTATATCCGCAGCTCGACTTATGGAAAACAGCAAAACCCTTTTTAGAAAATTGGGTCAGACAACAGGTTGGTTTGCCTGCTGTCTGGCGCCAAGTGAAAGAAAACTTACCTTTCTGGGCAGAGAAACTACCCCAGATGCCAGAGTTACTGCATCGTTATCTGGAGCAAGGGCCGAAACAACAACAAGCCCTGCTGCTGCAGCTGCAAGCTCTACAACAGCAACAACAGCGGACGAAAGGGCAAATAATTAACGCTGTGCTTGCCGCAGCTTGCCTGATTAGTGCTAGTATAGCGCTCACTACACAGCAGGGTTGGCTGGCAATACCCTTAGGGATTGCCACTATTGCTCTGGCAATTAAAGCCTGGTGCCGCTAAGCGGCATCAACCTATAACTAACGAGGAACAAGACATGGGTTTTGGTGGTATCAGTATCTGGCAACTTCTGATTGTTCTGGCCATTATTGTGCTGCTGTTTGGCACGAAGAAATTGCGCGGTATCGGTTCCGATCTCGGCTCAGCCATTAAAGGTTTCCGTAGCTCAATTAAAGATGAAGAGCCAACCGAACCGGCTGCATCAGACGAAAAACCGCAGCAGTTACCCAAGCAGCAGGAAACGTCTTCGGAAACGGCCAAGCATAACGCAGCCAACGTTGAAAAAGATAAGCTCTGATTATGAGTTTTTGGGAATTACTGGTCGTTGCAGTGGTTGCACTGTTGGTACTGGGCCCGGAGCGCCTACCAGGCGCTATTCGTAGTACCGTAAAAACAGTGCGCGGCATAAAACAGTTCGGTCAGCAAATGCAGGCAGAACTCAGCGACAATCTGCGGGTACACGAACTGCATCAAAAATTAAAACAAGCTGAGGAAAAAGGACTGGTCAATCTAACGCCGGAGGAATCGGCGGCACTAAAAGAACTGACCGAGGCAGCGAATTCAGTGCGCCCCCCGACTCAACCTGCTGCTTCAGCACTGCCGGAAGCCACAACCGGACCGGCTGCAATTACGCAAACACCGGCTAACGAGACCGTTGTAAAAGATGAAGACAAAACCCGATCCTAATAGCCTGTTAGGTCATCTGATAGAGTTACGCAACCGATTGTTACGCTGCGTCGCAGCGGTACTGTTGGTGTTTGTCGCCATCGCGTATTTCGCCAGTGATATCTACGCCTTGCTGGCTGAACCCTTATTAGCCGTATTGCCGGAAGGCACCAGTATGATTGCCACTGATGTTGCCGCGCCGTTTTTTGCGCCCTTTAAACTGACCTTTATTGTCGCAATTTGTTTGGCTATTCCCTACATTTTATGGCAGGTCTGGCAGTTTATCGCCCCGGCACTGTACAGCAGGGAAAAGCGCCTGATGGCGCCATTAGTCTTTAGCAGCACCCTGCTGTTTTATGCCGGTATTGCTTTCGCCTATTTTATTGTGTTTCCACTTATTTTTGCGTTCTTTACCAGCGTCGCCCCTGAGGGCGTAACGATCGCCACCGATATCAGTAGTTACCTGGATTTCGTGCTCAAACTGTTTTTTGCCTTTGGCTTATCCTTTGAAATCCCCATCGCTATCCTGCTGTTAGTCTGGAGTGGCAGCATTAGCCGTGAAGCGCTGGCCGAGAAACGACCGTATATCATTGTCGGAGCCTTTATTCTCGGCATGCTGCTGACACCACCTGATGTGTTATCACAAACCTTATTGGCCATTCCGATGTGGCTACTCTTCGAGGCGGGTCTTTGGCTCAGCCGTTTTTATCAGCCGAGTACTGATGACCAAACCCAGGAACAAGAACCATGAAAATACTGCTTTCTGCATCAACTTTATTGATCTTATTGTGCAGTAGCCCACTGCTGCACGCACAAAGCACCCTAGCCAGCCAGCTTGAACAATGTCGTACCGAGCAAAATGCCTTAAAGCGCTTAGTTTGCTATGACGAAATCAATACCCGTACCGCGGGCTCACCAGCACCACAAGCCGCCGAGCGCGCCCGTGCAGTAACGAATCCACCTGAAGATAATTTTGGTAAGGAACACCGCCAGGTTGCTGCCGATCCGGTCGATCAGCTTTACGCAACTGTGAGTGACATCAGTTTCAGTCCGCGTAAAGAGCTGATTATCACCCTCGATAACGGCCAAATCTGGCACCAGAATGGCTCAGGGCAGTTCCCACTGCAAACCGGCGAGCGTATCTATATTAAACGCGGCTTACTCGGTGCCTTTTATCTGGGTAAAGACGGCAGTAACCGTACTCTGAAAGTGGTGCGTAGCAACTAAGATGCGCTGGTTTGATGCCGGTGTAAATTTGTTTAGTCCACAGTTTGCCGGACAAGAAGCGCAGCTCGTCACCGAAGCGCAGGCCGCTGGTATCGACGGCCTGTTACTGATCAGCAGTGATCTGGCAGAAAGTCAGCTTAACCTGAGTTTCTGCCAACAACACAGCAGTTGCTATGCCACCGCCGGTGTACATCCCCATCAAGCAGCACAAACGACAAACGCCTGGTTAGCCGAGCTGAAAACTCTGCTTGCCATACCTCAGATGGTTGCCATCGGCGAATGCGGTCTGGATTTCAATCGCGATTTCTCACCCCGCCATGCACAGCAGCAGGTCTTTGCCGAGCAGCTGCAACTGGCAGCACAATATGATAAAGCGGTGTATCTGCATGAGCGCGACGCCTTCAGCACACAGGTCGCTATGCTGCGCGAACAACCGGTTAGCCGAGGTATAGCCCATTGCTTTACCGGCGACTTAGCGCAATTAAAAGTTTATCTCGATCTGGGACTTTATATCGGTATCACCGGCTGGCTATGTGATGAACGTCGCGGCCAGGCATTGCAACAGGCGGTGACCTATATTCCTGAAGATCGCTTGATCCTGGAGACCGATGCCCCATATTTAGTCCCCAGAACGATCAGACCAAGACCCAAACGTAATACACCGGCGCTACTGCCCGCTATCGCCGCAGAGGTCGCCCGACTGACCGGGCGAGATCTGGCGACGCTCGCCGCACAGACTGTTGCCAACAGTTGTCGGCTGTTTCAACTTCAGGAGACCTAAATGCACAGTAATCGTTATTTCCCTGCCAGTCGGCCACGCCGGATGCGCGAACAGGACTTTAGCCGTCGCCTGATGGCAGAGCATAAACTGACTGTGGATGATCTGATTTACCCGATGTTTATACTCGAGGGTGAGCAGCAACGTGAAAGCATAGCTTCTATGCCGGGCATTGAACGCCTGAGCCTTGATCTGTTGCTTGCAGAAGCGAAAGAGCTGGTCGCACTCGGTATTCCGGCTATTGCCCTGTTCCCGGTAGTGCCGACCGAGAAAAAGTCCTTAACTGCTGAAGAAGCCTGGCAGCCAGATGCACTGGTACAGCGGGCAGTAAAACTGCTAAAACAGCAGGTACCGGAACTGGGTATTATCACTGATGTGGCCTTAGATCCTTATACTACCCATGGCCAGGACGGTATTATTGATGATAACGGTTATGTGCTAAATGATGTTACCACTGCAGCGCTGGTAAAACAGGCGCTATCACATGCGGCTGCCGGTGCTGATATTGTTGCGCCATCGGATATGATGGACGGCCGGATTGGCGCTATCCGCGAAGCCCTGGAAGACGCCGGTTTCGTCAATACCCGTATTCTGGCGTACTCTGCTAAATATGCCTCCAGCTACTATGGCCCGTTCCGCGATGCGGTAGGCTCTGCCGGTAATTTAAAAGGTGGCAATAAAAAAACCTATCAGATGGATCCGGCAAATAGCAACGAAGCCCTGCATGAAGTGGCGCAGGATCTGGAAGAAGGTGCCGATATGGTGATGGTCAAGCCGGGTATGCCTTATCTGGACATAATACGGCGGGTAAAAGACGAATTTGGTGTACCGACCTTTGCCTATCAGGTCAGCGGTGAATATGCGATGCATATGGCAGCCATTCAGAATGGCTGGCTGGCCGAGCAACCGGTGATTATGGAGTCGTTACTGGCGTTTAAACGCGCCGGCGCCGACGGCATCTTGACCTACTTCGCCAAAAAAGTTGCGATTTGGTTAAAACAGGGCGCCTGACGGCAGCACCTTAGTTAATAGTCAGTACCCAGCCAGCCTGCTGCTGGTACTGCACTTCCTGCTCCAGCTCCGCCCGCATCAGCGGGTGTTGCTCGAGCCAGCCCGCCGGTAAACTCAAATTCAAACACTCGTTGTGTACTGACAGTCTGACTTGCGGCAAAGCCTCGTGCCGGCGACGCATCGATAAAATTACGGCTAAACGCAGGATCCGCGTGAGGCGCCCAGCCAACATCACTGACGTCATGGTTTGTCTGGCTAATACTTCCGGCATTATCTCTGCACGGTGATTATGCACCAATGCCATTACCAGTTGCTGCTGCGCCCGGGTAAAACCCGGCAAATCTGAGTGGCTGATAATATAAGCACCATGATGGTGGTGATTCTTGTATTCAATGAGCAGCCCAAGTTCATGCAGCATGGCGCTGCTACGCAACATACTCATGCCTTCAAACTTTTGCAGATCCCAGCGATTTTGCAGTTGGGTTGCCAGCTCCAGCGCCATCTCCGCAACGCGCTCTGCATGTTGCCGATCAATAAAATAGCGAATCATCAGGCTGTTAACGGTCCGGTGCCGCACATTAGTATCCTGCAACTGCGGCAACATACTGTACAACACACCCTCACGCAGCGCGCCGCCGGAAAGGGTCATTCCCTGAATATCGAGTTGCCGGAACAAAGCAATCAGGATCGCCAGCCCGGACGGAAAAACTTGCTTGCGCTCTTGTGCTAAACCGGTAATGTTCAGGCGCTCCAGATGAACGCAGGCAATGACTTGCTGCATAATATCATCCAGTTTTTGTAGCGTAATGACTTCGTCCTTACCTTGCGCAACCAGGATTTCCTGCACCGCCTGGACGGTACCGGACGCCCCGACCGCCAACTGCCAACTCTCCTGCCGGAATCGGGTCGTTATCGTCTGGGTCTCTGACTCTGCTGCACTGATTGCTGCCAGAAAGTTCTGCTCCGTCAGCTCCTGATCAGCAAAATAGCGCTCTAAATAGGTGACACAACCCATATTCAGGCTGGCCAACACCTTAGGCGTAAAACCCTGACCAATGACCATCTCGGTACTGGCGCCCCCGATATCAATCACCAACCGGTTACTGTCACTGTTTGAGGTATGGGCGACACCGAGATAAATGATTCGCGCTTCGTCTTCGCCGCTAATCACTTGCACTTGCTGACCAAGAATGGCTTCTGCTTCTTTTAGAAAGGTGGCAACATTGCGGGCTAAGCGCAGTGTTGCGGTACCAACGATACGGATATTTTGCGCGGGGATATCTTGCAGTCGCTCTGCGAATAATGCCAGGCATTCCCAACCGCGCTTCATCGCTTTGTGGCTTAACACTAAGCTATCATTTAATCCGGCCGCCAGGCGGACTTTGCGTTTAACCCGGCCAATCACCTGTACCGAGCCACCGACGACCTTGACCATTAGCATATGGAAACTGTTGGAGCCGAGATCAATTACCGCATAGATATCACTATGCGGTACGGTAGCAGAGGGTGAATGCTCTGATTTAACGAGGTCGGCTTCGCGGAGATCTTGGGCCATTACTTGTACGTCCGCTACTACTTCTGCCTCCGGTTCGAGCTTGTCCGGGACGTCTTCTGATCCTGGGTTTAGGTGGGGTCAGATCCGTCAGTAACGCTGTTACATCATATTGGGTAACGGCAATAGGATGTTTGATATAGTCTTCAATCGCTGTCAGGTTTAATGCGTAGCGTTCACAGGCAAAACTGATCGCCTTACCACTCTCGCCGGCACGACCAGTTCGGCCAATACGATGTACATAGTCTTCGCAGTCATCCGGCAAATCATAGTTAAAAACATGGCTGACTTTCGGGATATGCAAACCACGGGCGGCAACATCGGTTGCCACCAGAATATCCAGTTTGCCGGTAGTAAAATCATCGAGGATTTTCAGCCGTTTTTTCTGGATCACATCACCGGTTAATAAGCCAACCCGATGGCCGTCGGCGTCTAACCAATGATAGACATCTTCACAGGCATGCTTGGTATTAGCAAACACAATGGCTTTATCCGGCCATTCTTCTTCCAACAGCGTTAGCAACAGCGGCATCTTATGTTCATGCGCCGGATAAAACAGCTCTTCACTGATCCGGCTACCGGTCATTTCTTCCGGCGCGATATGGATATGTACCGGCTGATTCATCTTCTCAAACGCCAGTTCCTGTACCTTGTACGACAGGGTGGCAGAGAATAATAGACTTAAGCGTTCGGTCGCTGGCGGCATCCGGTTAAACATAAAGCGGATATCTTTGATAAAGCCAAGATCAAACATCCGATCCGCTTCATCCAGCACCACGACCTGGATTTGCGACAAATCGTACAAGCCTTGTTTCAGGTAATCGATCAGCCGGCCAGTAGTGCCAATTAAAATATCTACGCCCTGCTCCAGCGCCTGGCGTTGAGAATCGTAGCCTTCGCCCCCATAAATCAAACCAAGTCGCAGATTGGATTTTTGCGCCAGCATTACGGCATCATTATGGATCTGAACCGCCAGTTCCCGCGTAGGAGCCATTATAATGGCACGCGGTTGACCGGAGCCTTTGGGCTCATGGGTTAACAGATAATGGAAGGTTGCCGTTAAGAAAGCCAGTGTTTTACCCGTGCCGGTTTGTGCCTGTCCGGCAATATCTTTACCGGCCAGCGCCAGAGGTAAACATTGGGCTTGAATTGGCGTACAATAACCGTAACCTTGCGCGTTTAACGCGTCAAGAACCTGAGGTGCCAATGCGAAATCGGCGAATTTATGCGATGTTAAGTGTGTTTTATTCATACCTGCCTAGCATAACTGTTACGCTTGCAATAAGAAACAGCCGCGATTAAATTGATAATAGATATTTGCAGTGTAACTGCACAGCCTGAACGGAGAAATAGATGAGCGAACATATTTTACAGGTTTCTGACGACAGTTTTGAGACTGACGTATTAAAAGCAGAAGCACCAGTACTGGTAGACTTCTGGGCAGAGTGGTGTGGCCCATGTAAAATGATCGCCCCTATTCTGGATGACGTTGCGACAGAATACGCTGGCAAAGTGACAGTTGCTAAGGTCAATATCGACCAAAACCCAAATACGCCACCTAAATTTGGTATCCGTGGTATTCCAACTCTGCTGCTGTTTAAAAATGGCCAGGTTGCAGCAACCAAGGTTGGCGCGCTGTCAAAAACCCAGTTAAAGCAGTTCCTGGATAGCAATATCTAAATTTGGATGGAAAAGGCGTATTTTTGTACGCCTTTTTCTATTGTCTGCTGGACGCAGTGATAATCAGCTGCTATTGTGTGCAATAGCAAAAGTCCTGAACCACGCTTGTCTGTCGAAAAAACCAACTTCAATCCCTTATTTTTATCGAACCGATAAGCTTTTACTCTGTTTTTACCAACAAGAACCCATCAAATATGCATTTAACAGAACTGAAACTGAAGCCAATTAGCGAACTGGTTGAGCTAGCTGAGTCTATGGGCCAGGAAAATATGGCTCGTCTGCGTAAGCAAGATATCATTTTCGCTATCCTGAAAGCTCACGCCAAAAATGGTGAAGAAATTTACGGTGACGGCGTGCTGGAAATCCTGCAAGACGGCTTCGGTTTTCTACGTTCCTCTGACAGCTCTTATTTGGCCGGCCCGGACGATATCTACGTCTCACCGAGTCAGATCCGTCGTTTTAACTTACGCACCGGCGACAGTATTTCTGGTTTAATTCGTCCACCCAAAGAAGGCGAGCGTTATTTCGCGCTGTTAAAAGTCAGCGAAGTTAACTTTGGTAAACCAGAGCAGGCCCGTAATAAGATCCTGTTTGAAAACTTAACGCCGCTGCATGCCAATTCACGCCTGCGGATGGAGCGGGGTAATGGCAGCCGTGAAGATATCACGGCCCGGGTATTAGATCTGGCAGCACCGATTGGCCGCGGTCAACGTGGTCTGATTGTCGCCCCGCCGAAAGCCGGTAAAACGATTTTGCTGCAAAATATTGCGCAGTCGATTGCCGCCAACCATCCTGAGTGCGTGCTGATGGTATTGCTGATTGACGAGCGTCCGGAAGAAGTGACCGAGATGCAGCGCTTGGTAAAAGGTGAAGTGGTTGCCTCAACGTTCGATGAACCTGCCAGCCGTCACGTCCAGGTGGCGGAGATGGTGATTGAAAAAGCCAAGCGTTTGGTCGAACACAAAAAAGATGTGATTATCCTGCTCGACTCCATTACCCGTTTAGCCCGCGCTTATAACACGGTGATCCCAAGTTCAGGCAAGGTTTTAACCGGTGGTGTCGATGCTAACGCCCTGCATAAACCCAAACGCTTCTTCGGTGCCGCCCGTAATGTTGAAGAAGGCGGTAGCTTAACCATTATCGCGACTGCACTGGTTGATACCGGCTCGAAAATGGATGAGGTTATTTACGAAGAGTTTAAAGGTACCGGTAATATGGAATTACACCTGTCGCGCAAAATTGCAGAGCGCCGCGTATTCCCTGCTATCGACTTTAACCGCTCTGGTACCCGCCGCGAAGAGTTATTGGCGTCACCGGAAGAGCTGCAAAAAATGTGGATTTTACGCAAGATCCTCAATCCAATGGATGAGACAGATTGCATGGAATTCCTGATCGATAAGCTGTCGATGACTAAGACCAACGATGAGTTTTTCGATGCGATGAAGCGGCAAAAATCTTAATTTGTCTTAGTTTGTCAAAAACCGGCTCTACAGCCGGTTTTTTTCTGCCATTTGTTGCTGGATTTCGTTAAATTTCGCCGACAGCACCTGCTTTGCATTATCGTCCAACCAATAAAACAGCACGTCTTTGAAGTCAGGCGCTAACCAGATTTGTGGCAATACCTGATTAATATCGGCTATAAGTTGTTTTCCCAGCTCCGTTTGACTGCAAGTGATATAAGATACTGAATCAGCCGACGCGCCTTGCAACGCGGCGCTTTCGATCTCTGCTGTTTGCTGCAGCTCGCGTTGATAAAATTGCATCCGTTCCGGATACTCAACCACATAATCAACACGCTTAGAAATCAGTAAGGCGGCAGCATTGAGTTCGCTGGTAAATTCGGTTTTGATTAAGTGGTTAGCCGTGTTCGCTAAAATAGGTTGCATCACCTGTGGATAATAACGATTCGGCTGGTAGGCCCCTAATAACTCAGAATTCTGGCTCAGCGTCTGGATATCGATTTGCAGCGTGTCATTAACATAGTTTGCCACCTGACTACCACGGACATAGTTTATTGAAAAGCCCGGCCCAACCGCCATCGGTAATGAATAATAGCGGTTAGTGGCCCGCTCCGTTGTATATAAGGAGCCGGTGATACAAACCGTTTCCCGCGGCTGCTGGAAAAACACTTCGACGCGCCCAAGGCTAATTAGCCGATCCTGATGGCTATATTGCGGCAATAACGCCGTCACCCGTTGCTGTAGCACATCGAAAGTTCCCTGACCGCGCATAGGGCCTTCCACAATTTGATGTGGCGCCCAATCCGTTTGCAGCCAGATCACCGTCGGACGCTCTGGCAGCGAGAGCCCCATCAGCAACGATAAAACCAAACCCTGATACACAGAAAATCCCTCTTAGCTGCCAACATAAACTTAGCCTATCACCTGATGAATAAGCGGCGTTGGCTGAAAACCCTCAAACCGGCAAGCTGCCAGATATTCCGCCTGTGCTACAGCGGCAGCCTCGCTAGTCGCTGCATGCACCATCGCAATCGGCTCGCCAGCGCTAACCTCAGTGCCCGCGGCAACAATGTTGCTAAAACCCACTGCCGGATCAATTTGTTGTGCCGGGTGTGAGCGACCGCCGCCCAAACGTACCACCGCCATCCCTAAGCCAACGGTGTCAGTATAGACCAGTTTACCCGTTTGTGGAGCCAGTACCGGAACAACCACCGGCGCCTGCGCCAGATAGTTATCAGGCCGCTCCAGTAAATCTGCCGGCCCTCCCAAGGCACTGACCATTTTGGCAAAGATTTCAGCGGCTTTACCACTGCTCAGACTATTTTCCAGCGCAGCGATGGCGGCGGCCTTATCCTGATAGCGTTTACCGAGCAGCAGCATATTGGCACCCAACTCCAGCGTCAGCTGGTGTAACCGTGGTTCGCGGTATTTACCGGTCAGATAATCCAGCGTTTCCACCACTTCCAGCGCATTACCGGCGGTGGTACCGAGGATCTGATTCATATCAGTAATCAGGGCCCGGGTGGCGACACCGGCGCCAGTTGCCGTGTTAACAATACTGTGGGCTAAGGCACTGGCATCCTCTGCCGTGGCCATAATGGCACCGTTACCGACTTTGACATCCATCACCAGGGCATCCAGCCCTTCGGACAGCTTTTTCGATAGAATAGAAGCGGTAATCAGCGGAATGGATTCCACTGTCGCCGTCACATCGCGAATCCCATAGAGCCGGCGATCGGCCGGCGCCAGTTCACTGCTCTGGCCGACAATGACACAGCCCAGCTCAGGTAACAGCTGGCGAATTTTCGTCAGGGGTTGCGTACAGCTATAGCCCGGTATAGCTTCCAGTTTATCGACGGTACCACCGGTGTGCCCGAGGCCACGCCCGGCAATACTGGGCATAAAGGCGCCACAGGCCGCAACCATCGGTGCCAGCATCAGGGTAACCTTGTCACCGACACCGCCAGTACTGTGTTTATCCACCACCGGACCATTCAGGCCCGGCCATTGTAATACAGTACCGGAGTCGCGCATGGCCAGCGTCAACGCCACCGTTTCCGGTACCGTCATGCCATTTAAATAAATCGCCATCGCCAGCGCCGCAGCTTGGCTATCGCTAAAGCTGTCGTCGGTCAGCCCCTGCACAAACTGCCGGATCTCGGCTTCGTTTAACACGCCACCATTGCGTTTACGTTTAATAATTTCCTGTGGAATGGCCATTTATACATCCTTTTCAATTTTTGTGCTGGCTGCCAGATAGGTTGGCGTAAACGCATCCGGCAATAATTGCTGCAAACTCCAGCTCTGTTGCTGGCCTAAATGATTACAACTGGCGATCGGACTGTCTGGTAAAAAGAATTCGGCGATCACCTGCCGGCAAATACCACAGGGCGGTGTAAGTTTCGTTTGCGGGGTATATACCATTAACGCCTGAAAGCGGCGTTGGCCGGCCACCACGGCGGCGGCGATGGCATTGCGCTCGGCGCAAACCGTACCGCCGTAGGAAGCGTTTTCAACATTACAGCCGGTGAAGATCTGACCATTTTCAGCCAGTACTGCCACACCAACCGGAAACTGACTATAGGGCGCATAAGCCTGCGCGGCGGCATCTTTGGCAGCCTGTTGCAGGGCTGCCCAATCGAGTTGTTTCACTATTTGAAACCCGGTTAACCAATGGGCATATAGTGTTGCCGCGAATCCGTCGCCGGTCAAGCCCTGCTTACGCGGGCCGCCAGCAGTCGACAAAACACGAGCAGGGTCAGCAATAACCAGAAACTGGCCAGTGGCACCAGCCAGAACGCATTAACGATGCCGGCTTGTTCGGCCCAAAGCCCGGTTAGTAGTCCGGCAAACTGGAAACCAACCGCACTGCCAATGCTGGCAATACCGGACAGTACCGGGCCATTGTCACTATCCAGATCCATCACCGTAGCCAGCATCAACGGGAAAATGGCACCAATCCCCAGACCCAGCAATAAATTTCCTACCCCAAGCAGCGCAACTGTCGCTCCCAGCTTTACCAACAAAGCACCACTGACGGTCAGGATACCTAACAACAGTAACAACTGGCTTGCCGTTAGCCAACGCAGCAAGAGCGCAAAGCCCAGCCGGCTCAGCACCATACCGCCGGTAAACCAGGCCAGCAGTAACCGGCTTTGCTCTGCCTGTAAACCGAGGCCGGTTACCGCATAGCTGACAAACCAGTTACCCTGGCCCCACTCCGCCGCGCCATAACCAATCATCACCAGTAGTAGCAGTAAAAATAGTGGCTGGCGTAATAATGCCGTGTAAGACAAACTTCTGGCGCCGCTGCGGCTTGGCTGCGCCAAAGCCGGTAATCTTGAAGCCGCCCAATAGCTGTAACAGGCAATAACAACCAGGCCAACAGCAAGGATCCGTAGCGGCCAGCGCCAGTCATCCAGGTAGCGGAACAGCAGTACCACCCACAGGGGCGCGGTAAGGGTGCCAAGACTAAACATAAAGTCCATCAGTCCCATCATCGCCGCCCTGCGGTTAGCAAATAAGCGGGCGATCAGCGTATGGCCAATGGTAAACATAATGGAATAGGTCATGCCGATCAGGGTGATCAGCAGCAGTAAATAGCGCCAGTCGTTAACCATCGAGATCAGTAGTAACCAACAGGCGGATAACAGCGCCAGTGCCGCGAACAGCTTTAAAAACTGAAACTTCTGCGCATACTTACCGCCCAGCACGGCACCGAGTATGGTGCCAACCGACATCAGACTAAAGAACAGACCACTAAGGCTTTTCGATAGCGTCAGCTCTGCCGCCAAATCAGGCAGCAGCAAGCCCCACAGAATAATCAGGTTACCGAGGATAAAGAAACCGCTAAAGATCACGGCAGTCGGTGCAGCACGCGACATCGCTAAACTCCCTGTGCCAGCTTACCGCCGCTGCGGTTTGGCACTAACGTAATTCGAAAGCATCGGCATCCAGCTGCGCCGGAAACTGCTGCCGGAACTGCTGTAACGCCGCCAGATCGGCCTCGGCATAAAGGATGCCGCTCTGATCAGGCGCCAGCTCAGCCAGTGGCTGGCCCAGATAATCGACAATCAGGCTATCGCCGCGGTAATTAAGACCATTAGCATCCTGCCCCACCCGGTTGCAACCAAACACATAGGCCTGATTTTCAATCGCCCTGGCCTGCAATAATAACCACCAGGCACGGCTACGCGGCGCCGGCCAGTTTGCGACATAAATTATCGCATCGTAATCGCCCAGGTTGCGGCTAAAAACCGGAAAGCGCAGGTCATAACAGACCTGCAGCAAGATGCGCCAGCCTTGCCAGTTAACAATAACCCGCTGCTGTCCGGCCGCATAAGCCTGATGCTCACCGGCCATGCGGAATAAATGGCGTTTATCATAGGACTGTACCGCACCATCCGGGGTGACAAAATACAGCCGGTTTACATAGTGCCCGTCAGCGGTGCGAACCGCCAGCGAGCCGGCAATGGCGCTTTGAAAGTGCGCCGCCTGCTGCTTAAGCCAGTTTAGGGCCGGCCCGGGCTCATGCTCGGCGATACGGGCACTGTCCATACTAAAACCACTGGCAAACATTTCCGGCAATACCAGCAAGTCTGCGGCCGGGGCCACTGCCAGTTGCCGCGACAGCGCCTGCAGGTTAGCCGCAGTATCCTGCCATACCAGTTCGGTTTGCAGCATCGCTACCCTTAGCTTGGGTGCCATCACAGCCGGCATAACACCTCCGCGGCCTGAGCCAGAGTGGTATCTTGCTTGGCAAAACACAGCCGGATTATCCGTGCATTGGACCCATGCTGATAAAATACCGACAGCGGGATCGCCGCCACTTTATGCTCGATGGTCAGATAGCGGCAAAAACTCAGGTCATCCAGCTCTGGCGCAATGGCACTATAATCCAGCAGCTGAAAATAAGTACCCTGACAAGGTAACAAGCTGAAACGACTAGCGCTTAACGCCTGGCGGAACTGATCGCGCTTGTGCTGGTAAAACGCCGCCAGCTCGGTCACCTGCTGCGGCTGTTCGCGCAGCATCTCGGCGATCGCATATTGCGCCGGTGTAAAACTGGAGAAGGTGACATACTGATGAATTTTTCGAAACTCTGTCATCAGCGCGGCTGGCGCCACCGCATAACCCAGTTTCCAGCCGGTGACATGAAAGGTTTTACCAAAGGATGACACGATAACCGAGCGTGCCGCCAATTCCGCAAAACAATTCGCACTCAGCCGCGGTGCCGCATCGTACACCATATGCTCGTAAACTTCGTCGCTAAGACAATACAGGCCATGCTGGGTAACCAAGTGCTGCAAGGCCAGCCAGTCTGCATGGCTAAATACCATTCCGGTTGGATTATGCGGGCTATTGACGATAATCAACTTAGTCCGCGGCGTGAGCCGTGTCGCCACCTGCTGCCAGTCAACCCGATAATCCGGCGCCTCTAAACGCAGATGCACCGGTACACCACCGGCTAACTGAATGGCCGGGCTATAGCTGTCGTATGCCGGGTCAAACAGGAGCACCTCGTCCCCAGGCTGCACCAGCATCTGGATCGCGACAAATAAGGCTTCAGTGGCGCCGCTGGTGACGGTGATCTCACGGCTCTCATCCAGAACTCGGCCATAACAGCGTGCGGTCAGGGCCGCAATTTGCTGCAGTAACAAGGGAACACCCGGCATCGGCGCATATTGGTTTAAGCCGGCGCTACTGTGCCTGGCCAGCGCGGCCAAAAGCTGGCTATCGGCAGCAAAATCGGGAAAACCCTGCGATAAATTAATGGCTTGCTGCTCCGCCGCTAACTGCGACATCTGACTAAAGATGGTGGTGCCCACCGCGGGTAACTTGGAAACTATCGACATAAGGGCTGAAAAAGTTGCGAAAACCGGCATCAATGCTATCATTTGGCAGATTTCAAGTATAGACATCTAAACGCTCAAGCGTATAAACGCCTTAATGGTTAAAATATTTAACCGCGTCAGGCAATGAATAGCGACGAATCGCAGCGAATAACCAGGTCAGTAGCATGAATAATACAGCCCATGTGCACCAGCTTAACCCGAACGCCATTGCGCTCTGCAGCCTTGGCCGCTGGATCGCCAGCCGGCATTGGGTGCCCGCCACCGGCGGTAATTTCTCCATTCGTCAGGGCGAAAACAGCGCCCTGGTCACCGCCTCCGGCAAAGATAAAGGCGAACTCAGCCCGCAAGATCTGCTGCCGTTAAGCTGGCAGGATGAACAGCTGTCCAGTCCGCACGGAACGCCATCAGCAGAAACCGCCTTGCACGCCGAATTGTACCGGCTGGATCCGGCCATTAAAGCAGTGCTGCATACCCACTCAGTACATGCCACCGTATTTTCGCGTCTGGTGCAGGCCGACAGCTATCTGTTTAGCGGCTACGAGATGCAAAAAGCCATCACCGGCATTAAAAGTCACCAGCAGTTATTGCCACTGGCGGTATTTGATAATACGCAGGATATCCCGGCCCTGGCGAAACAGCTGCGCCAACGATGGCAGCAAAAACCCTTGCCGTTTGCACTGCTGGTACGCGGCCATGGTCTTTATGCCTGGGGCCACAGCCTGGAGCAGGCAAAAAGGCATTTGGAGGGTTGGGAATTTCTTATACACTGCGAACTGGAACGTATTAAATTAACAGGCTTACCGTGAACTACCGCGCCATTATTACCGATATTGAAGGCACCACCAGCCGCATCAGCTTTGTCACCGACATCTTGTTTCCGTATGCCAAAGCGCATTTACCGGCCTTTATTCAGCGTGAGCAACAGCAGCCGGCGGTGGCAGCAGAACTGGATGCCATCCGGCGCCTGCTGGGCCAGCCGGCCGCCAGCACCGACGACTGTATTGCCGCCCTGCTGGACTGGATCGCTGCCGATAAAAAACTGACACCGCTAAAAACCCTGCAAGGCATGGTTTGGCAGTATGGTTATCAGCAAGGCCATTTTCAGGGCCATATTTATCCGGATGCCGCCGCGCAACTGCGCCACTGGCAACAGCAGGGCATCCAACTTTATGTATACAGCTCCGGCTCAGTGCAGGCGCAACAGCTGCTGTTCCAGTACAGCGAGGCCGGTGATCTGCGGCCGCTGTTCAGCGGCTACTTTGATACCCGCATCGGCGCTAAGCAGGAGATCGCCAGCTATGCGGCTATTCTGCAGCATTTACAGCTACCGCCCAATCAGGTGCTGTTTTTATCCGATGTCCCGGCCGAGCTCGACGCCGCCGCCAAGCTTGGCATTGCCACAGTGCAACTGATCCGGGAGCAGCAAGCGCCCAGCCAGCACCAGCGGGCCGAAAATTTTTATCAGATTGAGGTGCAATAAGAGGTGGAAAGTAAGATGAGCCGTTTACAAATCTTCGACCTGAGCCAGCCCCAGCAAGCGCGATTTAGCAGTAGCGACGCCGCTGAGATCGCCGCGAAATTGCAGCAACAGGGCATTCGCTTTGAACAATGGCAAGCCGCAGCGCCAGTCAGCGCCAGCAGCAATAGCGAACAGGTGCTCTCAGCCTATGCCACCGATATCAGCCGACTAAAAGCAGAGCAAGGCTATCAGACCGTGGACGTGATTTCGCTACACCCGGCGCATCCGGATAAGGACGCGCTGCGGCAGAAGTTTCTGGATGAGCATATCCATAGCGAAGATGAAGTGCGGTTTTTTGTCCGCGGTCAGGGCTTGTTCTGCCTGCATTTAGGTGAGCAGGTCTATCAGGTGCTGTGCCAGCAGAACGATCTGATCAGTGTGCCGGCCAATACCCCGCATTGGTTTGATATGGGCAGCGCCCCGGATTTTACCGCTATCCGGTTGTTTAATAACCCAACGGGTTGGGTGGCGCACTTTACTGGCACCACTCTGGCCCGACAATTTCCGCTGTTAGATTAGGCGACAAGCCGCTACCAGACACCATTTTGCCGCAGTAAGATGCTGCAAAATGGTGCAACACTGATAAAAGGACTAGATAAGTTAGCTTAACCAACTGAAAATAAATCACTTTTAATTATGGTTTAGCTCTTGCAGTAATTTTGTCATACTAGTTTCCTATACTTCACGTTGATGCTGATACCCGGGTAAGTTGATATGTCTTTGCAAACACCGCTGCGAGGCTTGCGCTGTTTCTGTGTTGCCGCAGAATGCCTTAGCTTTAAAGAAACGGCGAAACAGCTGTACCTGACGCCATCTGCGGTAAGCCATCAGATCAAACAGCTGGAAGATAACCTGAACCTGAGTTTATTTGAGCGCAAAACCCGCGCCATTGAATTAACCGAAAGCGGTAAACAGTTTTATCACGCCATTAAGCCGCTGCTGGAGCAACTTAGCCAAACCATTAACCAGTTTAGCCAGGTAGAACGCACCCAAGAAGTCAGTATCTCGATGCCGGAGTTCTTTGCCAGTGAGCTCTTTGTCCCGCGCTTGCGCGGCTGGTCAGAACAATATCCGAATATTAACCTGACGCTGGAAACGGTGAAATCGCGCCGTGAGACCCCAAAATATACCGATGTGTCGGTGGTGCTATCCGGCAAAAAGCCGCAGGATGTGCTGTCTTACGATCTGTTCCCCATTAGCTATATCCCGGCCTGTAACCCCAGTTTGTTTCAAAAGCTGCATGGCAAAGGCTACCGGGTGCTGGAGAAAACACCGCTGATCCTGCATCAGGCGCGGCCCACAGCCTGGCACCAATGGGCAGAGCGGGTCGGTTATCATCAGTTTCAACCGAAACAAATTATTCAACTGGACAGTATGTTTAGCGTGGCCCGGGCGGCGCAGCAAGGTCTGGGGGTGGCGCTGATTCCGATGCCGATCAGCCACGCCTGGTTTAGCAGCGGTGCCCTGGTCAAGCTGTTTGAACAGGATTTACTAAGCCGCGACCGTTACTATCTGGTGCAGCATAATGAGGATCCGGAGCGGCCGGAAATTAAGCTGTTAATAGACTGGGTACTGCAAAGCTTTAATACCCCGGAAGTAGCGCTGCAACCCGCGAGCTAACGGTATTTTCCGCCACTTTTCACTGAAGCAAAGTTCCGCCTCCATAGATGAATTTTTTTAACCTGTCAGGTGTTTTTTTATCGTTTGTACAGCTTGTCGGTACGGCTTATAGTTAACCCGTGTTCGAGATTCGAATACAGCGGTTAAAGTTGTTGAAGGGTGTAACCTACCCTTACCTGTCTACCTTGTCTTAGCCCGATTGAATAAATCGGGCCTTTTTTTGTCTACTAGCACCGGAAACCGGCTTTATTGTTGCAAGGCTTACTGCCCTGCGCCTTTGTCTTTTTCAGCACTGGACCATCATCGACAAATGCACTAGTAACCGACTTTGAGCAACCTGAGCGATATTGGCACAAATCAAAAATTTAAATCAAACCAACTGCTATTCCTAAAAATAGGATATTAATACCATTTTAATAACAAAAGTGGGATTATAGTACCAGAACCTCTGAGTCAACGTTGCCAAATCACCAAGGTTAGACTATATTCCCATTAATGGCTGAGTAATGGGAATATAGTCCTATTAGGATAATCTATGGCTAAGCGTGATTTACATAACATTCTGTTTCCCAAGCAGCGAAAAATTCTGGCTCATTTCGGTGAAGACTTGCTGTTAGCAATGAAACGTCGAGGTTTTACCAAAAAACTGTTGTGCGAACGGACTGGATTTGATCACAAAACCGTGAATAAAGTCTTTGCCGGTGACCCAGGTGTTGCTATTGGTACTTATTTGAAAGTTATGGCCGTTTTGGGCATGGAAAGTAATTTTGAAGATATGGCGGCTCGCGACGAAGTGGGTATCAAGCTGCAAAACTTAAAATTACTGGAAGGTTCTAAATGAGCCGTGAAATAGTCGAAGTATATGCTGACTGGTATCCAATTCAGGAGCCCCTGTTAGTTGGGCAACTTGCCTACAGTGACTCAAGCCGTGGCGGTGTATTTAGCTTTGCATACGAGAAAGCATTTTTAACGTCAGCCTATCGTTTGCAAATTGATCCGATGCTGATACTACATGCAGGCCAACTCTACAATGACGAGGCTGACAAAAACTTCCGCGCATTTTTGGATTCATCCCCCGATCGTTGGGGGCGCATTTTGATGCAGCGCCGCGCGGCTATTGAAGCTCAAAAAGGCTTAAGAGCAACAAGTCGATTAAACGAATTGGATTATTTACTTGGAGTGCATGACTCTTACCGAATGGGAGGGCTCAGATTTAAACGAACTGGCAGTATTGAATTCTTGGATAATAATGCAGATTTTGCAGCACCGCCTATGGCTTCACTGCGTGAGTTGGAGTACGCCGCTTTACAGATTGAAAAAGACGATAACATAGACACGGATGACTATTATCGCTGGTTGAAAATGCTGATTGCGCCAGGTTCATCTTTAGGTGGTGCCAGACCTAAAGCGTGTGTAACCGATGATAATCATCATTTATGGATCGCGAAATTTCCCAACTCAAATGACACACACGATGTGGGGGCATGGGAAATGCTCTGTTATGAGTTAGCGATAGCAGCGGGCGTTGAGATGTTTCCAAGCGAGATCAGGAAATTTTCATCACACCACCACACTTTCTTGACCAAACGCTTCGACCGCCAAGGTAAACAACGCCTGCATTTCTCATCTGCGATGACTCAACTCCAATACTACGATGGTGAACAATCTCAAGGAGCAAGTTACTTAGAAATTGCAGAGTTCCTCTGCACACAGGGAGCACAAACAGAAGCGGATTTAGCGCAATTGTGGCGTCGTATCATCTTTAACATTGCTGTGTCTAATACCGATGATCACCTGCGTAACCATGGCTTTTTACTGACAAAAAATGGCTGGAAGTTATCACCTGCTTACGACTTAAACCCTATCGTTGGCAAAAGCGGCCTTCATCTGAATATCACTGAAACCGATAATGCCTTAAATTATCAGTTAGCCTTTGAAGTAAAAGAGCTTTTTCGACTTTCTCAAAACCAGGCAACACAAATTTACGATGAGGTATTAGCTGCGGTTAAGCATTGGAAAATCGTTGCTAAGGGTTTGGGTATCAGTCGGACTGAGCAAGCAATAAAGGCCGCTGCGTTTAATCTTTAACATTAAATGCAGAGCGGCCCCAAAGCTATAACCGTTGTCTGCTAGCACCGCAAATCGGCTTTATTGTTGCAAGGCTTACTGCCCTGCGCCTTTGTCTTCTGCGGGAGCGACAAACTCGGCAGTTAAATACCGCACCGTCATATCATCGCGGATTGCATACAGAAAATTTTCATACAGCGCAGTTCTTGGCACTGGACCATATTGTCTGGAATCCCGGCTTTGGTTAGTGTTATCCCCTAACACAAAATATTCATCCGTGGCGAGTTGCAGCTTACGGTACTCTCTTTGACACTGCGCAGCGTTTTCAAATCGAAAACCCACCCAATTATTAACCTGCTGATAGGCAATATCATTGACGTATACCAAGCCGTCGCAGATGGTGATTTGATCTCCCGGTACGCCATGAATTCTCTTGATACTGCTCTTGCCTTCAATTTCCGCTCGTACCAGCACACCAGGCTGAAATGAAAGCGCAAAGGTCCGGCCAATAACCAGATCCCGCTCTGTTAGCAAAGGCCGGGCAGATGGTCCTGATACATTACCAAGGACGTAACCAATAGCCCCGGTAGCCATAAAGATGACCAGCAACAGAACCGCAGAGATATAATAGCCAATACCAGCCAAAATATTTTTGCGTAAGGCAAAAGCAATACCCTGAGCAGCGAGCAAAGCGATCCCCAGGTAACACCAGCTTTGCAGCTGCTGTGGGCTATCGCCAAGCTGAAACAGCCGCAAACTCAGCAAAAAGGTAAGCCAAATTAGGATATTTATAATAAAGAAATGCTGCGTACGACTTTTTCTAAACAAGCTAACTCCTTTAGCTAACACAGACCGACCCCAATTAGCAACGCAAGCTTACGGCCAAAGCAGCGAATTTATATAGTAACTTAGCATCAGAGAAATCGCGGCTAAAATGGCAGGGAGAGCCGCTGCCATCATGTTTTTCCAACCCTTGTCATATTCAGGCAGCGGGGCGAATAATTTCACGCCAAGACGTCGTTTTATCAGCCAAGCCAAGCTGAAACTGATAACGACAATCAATGCAAACAGGGTGAACAATTCCATTGCAATCCTCCATTCCCTCTAAGCTCAGCATGCGGATTATGGCTTAGTTGTACCCTGTTGTAAGCCATAGCTGCGCTAATTCCGGGCTAATCCGACAGATAATACTCAACTGTGGTCACTACGCGTACCTTTTTAATATGGGGTGTATTGGCATCCCGGTCGCTAATCGAAAACTGCCCCTGCGACGCGGTTTTGATTTTGCCCAGCTGGCTTTGTGAATCCTGCGCAAATTTTAATGCCACTTCGCGCGCCTGCTTGGTCGCTTCCTCAATCATCTGCGGTTTTAGCTCATTCAGTGCCGTAAAGCTGTATTCCACCCGGTTCTGGTAAGGATCCTGATTAAAGACAATACCCTGGCGCCCCAGTTGCCCGATAGCACTGATTAAGCCGCGGATCTTTGTCACATCCTTACTGTAAACCGTTAGCGTTTGGCTGGCGATATAGCGAAACTCCGCCCGATCGCCCTCACCATACTGCTGCGCCTTTTTATCAATCACATTAGGCGCGGCACGGCTGATGGCACTGGCTTCGACACCGCCTTGTTGCAAAAACGCCGTAATTAGGCCGCTTTGCTGCTCCAGGGTTTCAAATAAGCTGCCCAGCTGATTATCGGCCACCGTAAACTGGATCGGCCAAATTACGGTATCGGCTGCCACTTCCTGCTCGGCCAGGCCTTTTACATTGACCACCCGCTCATATTCTTTAAATTTTACCGCCATTTGCTGCACCAGAAATCCCAGTGCCGCCAGCCCGAGCATCAGGCTAAAACCCAGTATTGTTGCCGCCTTGCTTTGCATCTTCATTCTCCTTATTGCCAGAACCCTACTGCAATACCGGCATACTGTGCGACTTAAGTGATTAACGCCGACTTAATAGTTTAGTTGCTGTAGCACACCGGCAGCAATTTGCTGCTGGTTATATACCCCGCTATCCAGCACCCAGCCGGTGACCAGCTTCGCCGGTGTCACATCAAAGGCCGGGTTAAATACCGCGGCCTGCGCCGGCGCCCACAGCGTTTGGCCAAAGGCCCCCGACACACCGCGCACTTCATCCGCAGCGCGCTGCTCGATGGGAATAGCCCCCCCATCCGGACAGGCCCGGTCGATGGTAGTACGCGGTGCCACCACATAAAACGGCACCTGATGATAATGCGCCAGCACCGCCAGGCTATAGGTACCGACTTTATTGGCAAAGTCGCCATTGGCGGCAATACGGTCGGCGCCAACAAAAATCCGATCCACCTCACCACGCGCCATTAACATCGCCGCCATATTGTCGCAAATCAGCTGATAGGGAATGCCCAGTTGTTCGCACTCCCAGGCTGTCAGCCTGCCGCCTTGCAATAATGGCCGGGTTTCATCTACCCAGAGCCGGATAGCTTTGCCCTGCTGCTGCGCCAGCCGGATGACGCCGAGCGCCGTACCAACGCCAGCAGTGGCAAGGCCGCCGGTATTGCAATGCGTCAGTAACCGCTCGCCGGGTTGCACCAGCGCAGCACCATTTATGGCAAGTTGCTCACATAACGCCACATCTTCGGCAAACAGTGCTTCTGCACAGGCTACTGCCGCCGCGACAAAATCCGGCTGCGCCAGCGCCGCCAGCATAGTGTCCAGGTTATTCATTAAATTGACCGCGGTGGGCCTTGCCGCACGCAGCACAGCGGCGTCTTGCAGCAACTGCTCGCGGCTATCCCCCTGCAAGGCGCGGTAAGCCAGTAACAGCACAGCGCCAATGCCAATAGCCGGCGCACCACGTAATTGTAAGTTCTTGATCAGGCTCACCATCTGTGGCACGGTGGTGCAATGCAACCATTGCTGTTGCTGGGGCAGTAAGGTTTGGTCCAGCACGTATAGCTGTTGCTCGACTAGTTTCAGGCTTAAGGCGGTCAGGTTTTTCATCTGTTTTATCTCATTTGGCGTTGCAGACGTCTGGATGTTTTGCGATTATGCAGCCCTGTTTACCCCCGAGCAAGTGATTGAGGCAACCCGATGACGGCTTATCATATCTTTACCCCGGACGATGCATTACGTTTTGCGGATCAGCATAGTGAACTCTTTGGCGATCACAGTAAATTATCTGCCGTCGAATTTGGCGACGGTAATCTGAATCTGGTATTCCGGGTCAGCAATGATAAAGGCACCTCGCTGATCGTCAAGCAGGCATTACCCTATGCCCGTTGCGTGGGGGAAAGCTGGCCGCTTAGCACCGACCGCGCCCGGATCGAGGCCGAAGTGTTGCAGCAGCATGGCCGTTTTTGCCCACAGCATACGGTGGAAGTATTGCATTTTGAGCCAGCGTTGTCGGCTATTTTAATGGAAGATCTGAAGCAGTATCAGATTTTGCGCAGCGAGCTGGTCAAGGGTAAAACCTTTGCGCATCTGGCCAGCCAGATGGCTACCTATCTGGCACAAACCTTGTTTTACAGCAGTGATTTTGTGCTGAGCGGCCCGGTTAAAAAAGCCGCCGTGGCCCGCTTTATCAACCCCGAGCTGTGCCTGATCACCGAGGATTTATTCTTTACCGACCCTTACTGTAATCATGAGCGCAATACTATCCATGCCCTGATTCTGCCGCGGGCACGCCAGCTGTGGCAGGATGAAGCACTGCAGGCCGAAGTGGCGGCGCTAAAGGCCGACTTCTTATCCAAACCCCAGGCCTTGCTGCATGGTGATGTGCATAGCGGCAGTATCTTTATTAATGCGGATAACTGCAAAGTCATCGACGCCGAGTTTGGCTTTTATGGCCCGATCGGCTTTGATGTCGGGTCCCTGCTCGGTAACTTATTGCTAAACTACGTCGCCTGCCCCGGCCTGTTTGCGCCAGCACAAGCAGAGCAGCAACAAGCCTATTTATTAGAGCAAATTCGTGAGCTCTGGCAGCAATTTGCCTCGCAGTTTAGCCAGTTAATGGCCAGCGAAACGCAAGACAGCGCCCTGCAAAACAGCCGCTACCAACAACACTTTTTACAGCAGGTATTGGCCGATAGTCTGGGTTACGCCGGTTGTGAGCTGATCCGCCGTACCGTTGGCTTGGCGCATGTCGCTGATTTAGAGAAAATTACTGATGCCAAAAAGCGGGCAGAGGCGGAGCTGCGGGCGATTGAGTTAGGACGGGCCCTGATTATGCAACGGGCAACGTTAGCGCAAATGGACGCCGTGCTAACCCTGGTGCAGCAAGTTACGGTATAGGTTAACGCCACCTGGTACGCTGTTCCTGAAATAACTGCTTACATTTTTCGCGGCGGCCTTACTGGTCGTAGCAGGCCCGGCTATGGCAGACTGTTGTTAATAAACTATTACAACAGAGATGACGATGATTTCTGCCTCGGCATTAAACAAAGTGTTTGGTAGTGGCGATACCCAGGTGCAGGCGTTACGGGATGTCAGTCTGCAAATTGCTGAAAACGAATTTGTTGCCATTATGGGCAGCTCCGGCTCCGGCAAATCGACACTGATGAATATTCTTGGCTGCCTGGATACGCCAAGTAGCGGCAGCTATCAGTTAGCCGGTGCCGATGTCAGCCAACTGGATGACGCCGCCCTCTCCGCCATGCGTAATCAGCATATCGGTTTTATTTTCCAGTCTTTTCACCTGTTACCACGCCTTAGCGCGGCCGAGAACGTGGCGCTACCACTGCGCTATACCGCTACGCCGGCTGAGCAGGCATTACAACGGGCCGAAACCTTGTTACAGCAGGTTGGTCTGGGCCATCGCATGCACCATAAACCAGCCGAGATGTCCGGCGGCCAGCGCCAGCGCGTTGCTATTGCCCGCGCCCTAATCAATAACCCCAAGGTGATCTTTGCCGACGAGCCAACAGGCAACCTCGACAGTAAAACCTCAGTCGAAATTATGCAGCTGTTAACCGAGTTACACCGCCAGGGCAATACGGTGGTGATGGTGACGCATGAGGATGATATCGCTGCCTATGCGCAACGGGTGATCCGAATGCGCGATGGCCAGATCCTGGAGGATAGCGGATGTTCAGTCTGAGTTTTGTCTTTGCGCTGACACTCAGTCAGCAAGCCGAGCAGCCATTACCGCTGCTGTTAACCGGTAGCCTGGTCTCGGAATACCGGCAAAATATTGTGGCGCCGATGAGCGATACCTGGCGCATTCAGGTGCAATGGCTAAAACCGGAAAACGAGGCAATTAAGGCCGGCGATCTGGTTGCGGTCTTTGATGCCGGTACCATTCAGGCCAGCATCGAGCGCCTGACAACATCACTGATCAGTGCCCAGGAGCAGTTTAAACAGTTGGAAAGCCAGCACGCGCTCAAGGTGCTGGAGGCCGAATATGAATTAGAGCGCCGTCAGTTATTGCTGGAAAAAGCCGATATTGATGCCGCTGTACCCAAAGATAACCTCAGTCTTTATGATTATGAGAATAACCAGTTAACCCAGCAGCGTGCCCGTACCGAGCTGAAAAAAGCACAGGAAACCCTGGTAACGGCGCGACAGGAGCAACAAAATGCCCTGTATAAGCAACAGCTGGTGATAGAAAAAACCGCCGCTGAGCTGGCTGAGGCCGAACAAAACCTCAGTAAAATGAGTGTGTATGCCGAACGTGATGGCGCCATCAGTTATAGTTTGCATCCCTGGTATCGCACCAAGCTCTATGCCGGAGTGACGGCTCAGCCGGGCTGGTTAATTGCCGAGGTAACAGAACAACAAGGCTTGTACGTTGAGGCCTGGGTACATGAAGTCGATGTCGGCCGCTTGCGGCAGGCCAGCCGGATCAGTGCCCGCTTTGATATCGCCCCGGAGCAGCAGTTCGCACTACAATTACAGGAATTAGCCGGTCAGGGTGAAAAGCGTCAGGCTTGGGGTAATGCCTTGTACTATCGCGCTAAGTTCACGGCTGAAAGCTTACCTATTAGCCAACCGATGTTGGGCATGGGCTTACTACTGGAGGCCCGCTAATGACAGCACGCTACCTATATCTTCGTATAACTCTGCTTAGCCTGGGCCTGCTTGGGCTTAGCGCCTGTAGCAAACCGGCAGAACAAGTCAAAGAGCAGCAGCAACGGCAACAGGTTCGGGCCACCGGACAACTGGCAGCCGCTACATTTTTTACTGTTTCACCACCGGCTGTCGGTCGGATGTGGCAATTTAACATCCGCGAAATGGCACCGGAGAGCAGTATGCTGCAGCCCGGCATGCCGGTCATCAGCTTTGATGGTCAGAGCCTGCAGGATGATTTACGCAATAAAAGCATCGAACTGAAAAGCGCGCAGCAGGAATTGGCAAACCGGCTCACCACCGATGAGCAGCGCTATGAAGAGCTGAAGCTGCAACTGGCAGAGCGCAAAAACGATCATGACCGGGAACAACGCAAGGCAGAAATCGTCGATCATTCCCGCTCAGAAAATGACAGACGCAAAGCACAAATTGACTTTACGCTGGCAAAAAGCCAATACCAGCTGGCACAGCGCCGGCTGGATTTCCACCAGCAACAACGTGAAGCAGAAAAGCAGATTATCTCCTCGAAAATTGCCCGCTTAACTGCTGAAGTCCAGCAACTGCAGGCCGAGTTCGCCTCGTTACAAATCAAAGCCCCCTATGCCGGCATTATGGTGTATTTACCGGACTATAACGGCGAGAAATCTTCCGTTGGCGACACCGTGCAATTCGGGCAACCTATTGCCGAAGTTAGTCAGTTGGAAAGCTTGTATATTAAAACCGAAATTGACGAAGTCGATCTGAAGTACCTGCAACCCGGCCTGAGTGTACAAATCACGCTGGATGCCTATCCGGAGCGTAACTTTAGCGGGGTACTGACCGATCTGGGCAAGGCGGTGCGCAACAAATCTGCCGAGAACCTGAGCCGGGTGGTCGACGCCAGTATTAAACTGGATGAGCCGGACTTAAGCATTATGCGCCCCGGTATGAGCGCCCGTTTAGTGATTCGTCTGTCGCAGGGGGCGAACTAATGCGTCTATTAAAAAACTCCGCGCTGAATCTCTGCCTTTGCGCCCTGCTGCTTACCGGCTGTGCCGATCCGGCGCAAACGCAGCCACTGCTCACCGTTAGCCTGGGGGAGCTGGAGCACTGCATTAGTGCCGAAGGTGAGCTCTTTGCCGTGAACTCGGTGAGCATTAATGCGCCACAGAACACCCGCGGCCCACGTTTTATTGCCGAATTAGCCCCCGAGTACAGCAGTATTGCGCCGGGCGATTTGGTGATCCGCTTTGATGCCACCCAACTGGAGCGCAGTCGCCGTGATGCGAGTAACGCCCTGGCCTCAGTGTCATCTGATCAGCAATTTAAAGGTACCCAGCAAGCAGCAGAACTGGCCAATATTGGGTTGGATCAACGGCTGGTACAGCAGGAATTTGCCTTCGCTGATCGTTTTAGCATTGATGACATCCAAATCCGTTCGCGGCTGGAAATTCTCGATTCATTGCAAAACAAAGAGTTTCTTGGTGAAAAGCAAGCCTACCTTAACTGGCAGCAACAAAGCTTTGCCGCCCGCTCGCAGGGCGAGCTGGACTTACTGCAATTGCAAAAAGGCCAGCAACAAAGTTTGCTAGAGCAAGCCGAAACCGGCTTGTCAGCGCTGGAAATCCGGGCCCCTCACAGCGGTATCCTGCTATACGACAGCAACTGGCGCGGTGAAAAGCCAGAGGTCGGTCGCATGGTATTCCCCGGTGAAAAACTGGGGAGCATCCCGGATCTCAGTTTACAGCACCTGAAGTTACAAATTATTGAACAGGAAGCCGTTGGTCTGGCCACGGAGCAGCCGGTGTCATTCCGGCTTACCGCACAACCGGAACAGGTACTGCAGGGTAAAATTGTCAGCGTGGGCCAGGTGGCGCAATCCCGCGAGCGGCGGGATCCCCGCCGCTATATCGAAGTAATAGTGGCGCCAGATAGCCAGCAAAGCTTCTTCTTGCCGGGTGCGAAAGTCCGCGCCGATATTCTGGCGAACCGTTTAACGCAGGTGCTAACCGTGCCATTACAAGCGGTGTTTAGCGATGAGCAGGGGCAATATGTCTGGAAACAGCAAGGCACAAGTTTAACCCGTCAGAACGTGAGTTTGGGTGCGAAGAGTCTGACACATGCCGAAATTACCGCTGGCCTGAAAGCCGGTGATCGCATCAGCCTGCTGGCACCGGAGAATTAATATGCAACATAGTGCAATGCTCAAAGATACACTGGCCGAACTGGCGCAGCATAAGTTACGCACCTTCCTGACCTTACTGGGCATGATCTTCGGTGTTGGCGCAGTGATCGCCATGTTGAATATTGGTGAAGGCGCAGAGCGCGAAGCCTTAAAAACCATTGAAACCATGGGCCTGCGCAATATTATCGTCGAAAGTAAAAGCTTTGATGAGAAAACCCTGCTCGAGCATCGTAAACATTCACTGGGAGTCAGTCAGAGCGATCTGCAGGCGGCGGTCAGCACGCTACCGGATATCACCGGCCACAGTGCCGAACGCAAGCTGGAAACCTATGCCATTATCAGCCATAGCGGCAAAAGTGAGGGTGTTGCGGTCGGTGTCTTACCCAGCTATCTGGATCTAAGTAGTCTGCCACTGGCAGCCGGGCGTAACTTTACCGAACTGGAAGATCTGTATGCGGCCCAGGTGGCGATCCTGGGCTCGCAGATGGCTGGCAGCTTGTTTCCGGACGGCGAAGCACTGGGAAAATACGTGAAGGTTAACCATGTCTGGCTGCAGGTGATTGGCGTGCTGGCCGAGCCCTTCACCAGCCAGAATGAATTTCAGGGTATCAAACTTGGCGGCGAGCAGAACCAACTCTTTATGCCGCTGCAAACCGCCCGTAACCGCTTTCGCAGTATACCGCTGGATGCTGAGTTAAGTTCGTTCCGCTTACAACTGGCTGAGGGCGCCAATACCGCAGTGATAGCGCAGGCACTTAACGCTTTGCTACTGCAGCGCCATAATGATATTGATGATTATCGGATTGTGGTGCCGGCGGCCTTACTGGCACAGCAGGAACAAACCCAGAAAATTTTTAATATCGTGATGTCCTGCGTGGCCGGTATTTCGTTGCTGGTGGGCGGTATCGGTATTATGAATATTATGCTGGCGACCGTACTGGAGCGGACCAAAGAAATTGGCTTATTGCGGGCCATTGGTGCCACCAAACGTGATATTAAACTGCAGTTTGTCGCCGAGAGCTTTACCATTGCGATTGTTGGCGGTATTGCCGGTATTCTGTTCGGCATTATTCTGTCGGAATTAATCGCCTTTTATTCCGGCTGGGCGGTGTCCTGGTCGCTACCGGCCATCGTGCTGAGTTTTAGCATCTGTGCACTGATTGGTATCGCCTTTGGCGTCTATCCGGCGATTAAGGCCTCAGAGCTGGATCCCATCACTGCGCTACAAACCGATTAACAACCCACTCTTCAATGTTCTCCGCGCTGAAGCAAATAGCATCAACGCGGAGAACAATCGCTTAGTACTTAATGCTGCAACCATAAGGCCGGCTTACTGCCGGATCCGGCGCCTGCCCGGCCAGTACCGCTTTGGCCGCATTGGCAAAGTAAGGCGTTGCCGTTTGGATATCTTCTACTTTAGCAGACGGAATGCTATCAATACCGCCCATATACTGCAGTACGCCGTTTTTATCGATCACATACATATGTGGCGTGGTACGTGCGTCGTACGTAAGCGTAACAGCAACCACACCTTGCGGTGTGGCTGCTGATTAGTAAGGTAGGAGTTGTTGTAATTGCTCATGGGTATTGGCTTTGGGCAACTCTGTCAGCAACCGGCATAAGTAATCATAGGGTTCCAGACCATTGATTTTGGCGGTTTCAACCAGGCTGTATAGTGCCGCACTGGCTTGTGCTCCCGATTTGGTATTGGCAAACAACCATGCCTTGCGACCAATCACGAACGGTTTGATGGCGCGCTCAGCGCGATTGTTGTCGATATTCAACCTGCCATCATCCAGATAGCGCATAAGTTTGGACCACTGATTCAGGCTATACGTGATAGCAGCTCCCAGTAAACCTTCTTTCGTGACGCTCTTGCTTGATTTATCCAGCCAGCTTTTGAATTGCTCCAACAGTGGCTTGGCTAGCGTTTGCCTGGCGTCATACTTCTTATCAGGCGGCACGGTTTTTAATTTACTCTCCAATGCATAGAGTTTCTGGATATGGTT
>Ga0181595_10000750_pt1 | contig 36226 bp, 29 predicted proteins | sample 041ome_7_FD_145604 | JGI IMG/M metagenome (GOLD analysis project Ga0181595, IMG submission 145604) | Coastal salt marsh microbial communities from the Groves Creek Marsh, Skidaway Island, Georgia - 041401AS metaG (spades assembly) | ecosystem: Environmental > Aquatic > Marine > Intertidal zone... | reverse complement strand
AAGCTGGACTAGTATCACTGCTGGATTGCCACCGGCAGTTCCAGTGTTAACATGAACCGCCGTATGCGGAACCGCACGTACGGTGGTGTGAGAGGACGGCGGGAGTGATCCCGCCTCCTACTCGATTTTACTGGCTATATAGTTAGGCCCCAATCTTGCCAGGCTTGCTGTGCCAGCTGCTCCTGAAACTGTGGTGCAGCGATGGCAATCAAAGCTACAGCGCGTTCGGTCAGGCTGCGGCCCCGTAATTGTGCAATACCATATTCAGTAACAATATAATTCACATGAGCTCTCGTCGTTACTACACCGGCACCGGGTGTTAACAATGAGCAAATGCGCGAGACTGTGCCACCCGCAGCGGTAGCGGGCAGGGCAATAATAGCGCGGCCACCTTCAGATAAACTGGCGCCGCGGACAAAATCCATCTGACCACCGACACCAGAATAGATCTTAGTACCGAGTGAATCGGCACAAACCTGACCGCTAAGATCAACCTGCAGCGCACTGTTAATCGCCACCACTTGCGGATTCTGGCGGATCACTGCCGTATCGTTGGTGTATTCCACATCTAAAAACACGACCTGTGGATTGTCATCGACAAAATCATACAAGGCTTGTGAGCCCATCGCGAAGGTGGTGACAATCTTACCGCGGTGCTTTTTTTTGTTTTGATTGGTAATGACGCCTTTGGCAATCAGTGGCAGTACGCCATCGGAAAACATTTCGGTATGGATCCCCAATCGCTGGTGCGATCCGAGGCAGGCCAAAGTCGCATCCGGAATAGCACCGATGCCCATTTGCAAACAATCACCATCGCGGATCAGGCTGGCGACGTGCTGGCCAATTTGCCGGGTTACCGGATCCAGTTCCGCTGGCAGATGCAGCGGCATCGGCGCACTAAATTCGACATAGCGGTCAATTTGGCTTAGGTGAATAAAAGAATCGCCATGGGTTCTTGGCATTTGCGGATTAATCCAGGCGATCACTTTTTTCGCCATTTGCAGCGCGGCCCGGGTGGCTTCGACCGAAATGCCTAAGCTACAGTAACCATGGTTATCGGGCGGCGACACCTGAATTAATGCTGCATCGAGAGGTTGCTCACCACTGCGGAATAATTTGGGAATTTCAGACAGAAAAATTGGTACATAATCTGCCTGACCGCACTGAATGGCGCTGCGGGTACTGCTGCCAACAAAGAAGCAGCGCTGACGCAGATGGCCTTGTAGCTCGGGCTGGCATAAAATTTCGCTATGTTCGGTATGAAGCTGTAGCAGTGTAAGGTTTTGATAGCGTGGTGCCAGTTTCGCCAGGGCGTGTAATAAGAACCATGGCGTGGCGGCCATAGATTGGCACCAGATTTTATCGTGATCGGCGAGGATACTTAACGCCTGTTCGGCGGTTTCACAGCGCATAGCGGCTCCTAAGGGTACAAAACCTTAGTGTAGCTGCTTTTGCGCGAGATAAAGCTGATAACGATCAAGTCGTAGCCATAAAAAAGCCCCGCACAGGGCGGGGCTATTTCGAAATGCGACAATTACTTGTTAGCTTTCTTTTCTTTTTCTTTGGCAATAACCACTTCAGCCACGTTGTTTGGACATGGTGAATAGTGATCGAATTCCATTGAGAACTGACCACGACCAGACGTCATAGTACGCAGGTGGCTGATATAACCGAACATCTCGGCCAGTGGTACGTGCGCTTTAACGCGAACGCCCATAGCGCCTGACTCCTGGCCTAAGATCATACCACGACGACGGTTTAAGTCACCGATCACATCACCGATGTTGTCTTCTGGTGTGAAAACGTCAACTTTCATGATTGGCTCTAACAGCTGAGGACCGGCTTTCGGCATAGACTGACGGAAAGCGCCTTTGGCTGCGATTTCGAACGCGATAGCTGATGAGTCAACAGCGTGGAAACCACCGTCGAACAGTTCAACTTCAACGTCCAGTACCGGGAAACCTGCCAGAGGACCGGTAGACATCATCTCTTTAAAGCCTTTCTCGATAGCCGGGAAGAATTCCTTCGGAACGCTACCGCCCACTACGGTTGACTTAAAGGTGAAACCGCTATTGACTTCACCCGGACGGATGCGGTAGTCGATCTTACCGTACTGGCCAGAACCGCCAGACTGTTTCTTGTGCGTGTAGCTGTCTTCGATTTCACGGGTAATGGTTTCACGGTAAGCAACCTGTGGTTGACCCACAATCAGCTCAACGCCATAGGTACGCTTCAGGATGTCAATCTTGATATCCAGGTGCAGTTCACCCATACCTTTCAGGATGGTTTCGCCAGAATCCTGGTCAGTTTCAACGCGGAAAGTTGGATCTTCAGATACCAGACGGCCGATAGCCACGCCCATCTTCTCAATGGCGCCTTTATCTTTTGGCTGTACTGCGATAGAGATTACCGGCTCTGGGAATACCATTGGTTCCAGCGTACAAGGGTGTTTCACGTCACACAGGGTGTGACCGGTTTGCACGTTTTTCAGACCGATCAGCGCGATGATGTCACCGGCTTGAGCCGTGGTTAAGTCGGTACGGTCGTTAGCATGCATTTCTACCATGCGGCCAACGCGCTCGGTTTTACCGGTGAACGAGTTCAGAATGGTATCGCCTTTGTTCAGTACGCCTGAGTAGATGCGGATAAAGGTCAGGGCGCCGAAACGGTCGTCCATGATTTTGAACGCTAAAGCACGGAATGGCTCGTCGGCAGAAACGATAGCGTACTGGCCAGTTTCGTTACCTTCTTCGTCAGTCAGTGGCTGTGGATTAACTTCAGTTGGCGCTGGCAGATATTCAACTACGCCATCCAGCACCAGTTGCATACCTTTGTTTTTAAAGGCTGAACCACAGAAGGTTGGGAAGAATGCCAGATCACGGGTACCTTTACGGATACAACGCTTAACGTCTTCAATTGAAGGCTCTTCACCTTCCATATAAGCCATCAGCAGTTCGTCGTCCATTTCCAGCGCGGTTTCGATCAGCTGTTGACGGTACATTTCAACGTCATCAGCCATATCAGCAGGCACGTCGGTTACAGTGTAGTTTTCAGGGATACCTGAATCATCCCACACGTAAGCTTGCTTGGTTAACAGGTCAACCACACCTTTGAAAGTTTCTTCACGACCGATTGGTAACACCATGATAAGTGGGTTAGCACCCAGTACTTTTTTAACCTGTTCAGTTACACGGATAAAGTCAGCACCGATGCGGTCTAATTTATTAACGAAAATCAGACGAGATACTTTAGCGTCGTTCGCGTAGCGCCAGTTGGTTTCTGATTGTGGTTCTACACCACCAGAGCCACAGAATACGCCGATACCGCCGTCCAGAACTTTCAATGAACGGTATACTTCTACGGTGAAGTCAACGTGACCCGGGGTATCGATAACGTTGAAACGGTGACCTTTCCAGTAACAGCTTACAGCCGCTGACTGGATAGTGATACCGCGCTCAGCTTCCTGTTCCATAAAGTCGGTAGTCGATTCACCTTCGTGAACTTCGCCCAGCTTATGGATTTTACCGGTTAATTTCAGGATCCGCTCAGTGGTAGTGGTTTTACCGGCATCAACGTGCGCGAAGATACCAATGTTTCTATATAAGGATAAATCTGCTGACATAGTAGTCTCTATAAGCTAGGGTTTGAAAATTAGGGCGACAATATACAGGATTTTTTTTCAGTTTGCCCGAAAAAAAATCAGTGAAATTTGTTAAATTTCTATGTAACTGTCAATTCTTCGGCACGCTGTGTTATTCGACCAGCGTTGCCCATAAATCATATTCATCCGCATGTTCTACCACCGCCTGCACCAGTTGACCTGGTTTTAGGCTGGTTTCACCATTCAGATACACCGCACCATCAATCTCCGGCGCATCAGCAAAACTACGGCCAATTGCGCCTTCGTCGTCCACTTCGTCAATTAGCACGCTGATGGTGCGGCCGACTTTAGCTTGCAAGCGCTCAGCACTAATCGCTTGCTGTAGCTGCATAAAACGATGGTAACGCTCTTCTTTTACATCCTCTGGCACCGGATCCGGCAGCTCGTTGGCTTTGGCACCGTCGACCGGGCTGTACTTAAAGCAGCCAACCCGATCCAACTGCGCTTCTTGCAGCCAATCCAGTAACAGCTGGAAATCTTCTTCGGTTTCACCCGGGAAGCCGACAATAAAGGTGGAACGGATAGTCAGGTCCGGGCAAATTTGCCGCCATTTCTTGATCCGCTCCAGTACCTTTTCCGCCTGTCCCGGCCGTTTCATCAATTTTAAAATCCGTGGGCTGGCGTGCTGGAACGGGATATCCAGGTAGGGTAATACTTTGCCTTGCGCCATCAGCGGAATAATGTCATCGACATGCGGATAGGGGTAAACGTAATGCAGCCGCACCCAGATACCCATTTCGCCCAGCGCTTCGCACAGCGATTGCATTGAGGTTTTTACCGGCTGACCATTCCAAAAGCCCGTGCGGTGTTTAACATCGACGCCATAAGCACTGGTATCCTGCGAGATAATCAACAGTTCTTTAACGCCAGCGTTTTTCAGGCGCTGCGCTTCATCCAGCACTTCACCAATCGGCCGGCTGACTAAATCACCGCGCATTGACGGAATAATGCAGAAAGTACAGCGGTGATTACAGCCTTCGGAAATTTTTAAGTAGGCATAGTGCTTAGGTGTCAGCTTGACACCATGGTCCGGCACCAGCATGGTGAAGGGATCATATTTCGGCTTCGGCACAAACTCATGCACCTGCTTTAACACATTCTCATAACTGTGCGGGCCGGTAATACCCAGCACATTAGGATGTACTTCACGAATTTCATCTTCCCGGGCGCCTAAACAGCCGGTGACAATAACCTTGCCATTTTCCGCCAGCGCTTCGCCGATGGTGTCTAAGGATTCCTGCACCGCAGAGTCAATAAAACCGCAGGTGTTCACGATGACCAGCTCGGCATCATCATAGCTTGGTACGATATTGTAGCCTTCAGCTTTAAGTTGGGTCAGGATCCGCTCTGAGTCGACCAGATTTTTCGGACAACCGAGCGAAACAAAGCCTATTTTGCTGCCAGTACCATTGCTGTCTTGGGCGGCTAAGGTTTTGGCCGGGGTATCCAGGGTTGTGGTTTGGCTGGGATCGAATGTCTGAACGCTCATAGTTGCCTGTGCTGGTTAAAGGAAAAAACCGGGCGCGCATTATACCTAAAGCGCGCTAAAGATACAGAGAGTATTGTTTAAAAAGTCAGCGATAGCGCTTTTGCGCTTTGCGTTTGCGCTCGGCTTCACGTTCGGCTTTCTCCGCCGACTTTGCCGCTTCTTCCGCCTTGGCGTCAATCAGTTCCTGACTCACCATCTCGGGCGTTTCCAGCGTAATAGGGCCGAGGTTACCGGCCCGGAGTTCAGTGATTAAGATCGCACCGGCTTTTTCTAAATCGACCACGCCGCCTTTGCGCATTGCGCCACGACGCATACCGATGGCATCCAGCAGTGCCAGATCGTTCTCTGGCTGCTCCGTCAGTCCGAACCGTGCCATCACTGCTGCCGGATAAGCTTGCAGCAGGTAGTCAGCGGCAAAGAGCGCGATATCGGCATAATCAAATACGGTGTCTTTAATGGCGCCGGTCACCGCCAGACGATAACCACAGGTGGTCGGGCTGAGCTTGGGCCATAAAAAGCCGGGCGTGTCGGTCAGGATCACATTGTTCTCGAGTTTGATCCTTTGCTGCGCTTTGGTTACACCTGCCTCGTTACCGGTTTTAGCAATGATTCTGCCAGCTAAGGTATTGATCAGGGTGGATTTTCCTACATTAGGAATGCCCATAATCATTGCTCGGGCGGCTCTCAGTTCCAGATTGCGTTCCGGCAGCATGCTATTGCAAAGCTCAAGCAGGGCTTTAATTTGTTCCGGTTGCTGTTGGCTGATTGGGATAGCGCGGACATTTTTTTGCTCGGCAAAATAGTCAACCCAGCGCGCGGTCAGGGCAGGATCAGCTAGATCGGCTTTATTCAATACCTTGATACAAGGCGTATCTTTGCGCAGTTGCGGTACCAGTGGGTTTTCACTGGAAAACGGAATACGGGCATCCAGCATTTCGATAATAATATCGACCTGTGGCATCACCTCAGCGATTTCTTTGCGGGCCTTGTGCATATGGCCCGGAAACCAGTTAATTGACATCAGCTATCCTGTGGTAAGGTTAAAAGCGCGCGAGTAATTCACGCCGGTATGTATCCAAGTCGAGCTTAAGGCCTAGCCCGCTGATTTGTTCTTGCAGTTTATTATCCGCCAGATTTAGCTCGGACATCATCAGCGTATTATCATCCAGCTGCCAAATTAGTCGTGAACCGGCGTAACTAAAGGCCAGAATTAGCAGGGCGGTAGCATCATTCTGTTCAGCTGCTGCTTGAATGGCTCGCAGTTTACGCTGTATTAAATTTAATTCGTGTTTTAAATCCCAGATATAGGCTACCTCAGCAAAGTAAGGCCGGCTACGCAGCCGCTTTAAACTAAAGCCCACTACCAGACAACCGATAACTACGCCGCTCAGATTTAACCAGAAGTTAGAACCTGAACCGGTGGCAAACAAGCTGATCAATAACGTCGAGCTGGCCAGGCTAATCACCAGCAGTGCCAGGATACTCAGCACAGTGATGCGGTTCAGGCGTTGCCGGTAACGTTGTTTATCAACGGGCTGTAACCGCAATTTATTCTGCTCCCTCTGGCTGCGCCGGCGCAATCGGCGGCTCGAAGCGACGAATTTGCAATACGATGCCAAGTTTCGGGTGATCTAAATAATGAATTTCACCGCTAATCAAGCGTCGGCTTTGTTTAATGTTAATGCTGTTCAGCTTACCATCCTTTAGCTGGCGCAGGTTAAAGTCGGTATTCACAAACAAGTAATGATCGAGATGCAGCTTAAATAACCCGTCCAGCTGCCAGACTTGCTCAGGGATATTGGCATTGCTTTGTGCCAGCCGGCGTTGCTCTTCGCTATTCTCAGTCGGTTGTGCCAGGGGGACGCCAGCAGCAAGCTGTTGCAGACGACTGTCAATTTGCTCCAGCAAATCGCCACTGGCCACAGTACTTGCGGTCTCGACAACGGTAGCCGTATTCGTCAGCGGTTGTCCCCAGTAGTCAAATTGCTGACTATAGTTGCGCCCGGCATACCAGCGGCTGGGAATGGCCCGCCGCTCAGTGACCGGTGCCTGACGCCAGATGGTATGTAATAACAACTGGTGCTGGCGTTGCCGGCGGATCCGTTCCGCAACTTCGGTAAGTTGCATAGCACTGTCGGCTGCCAGATAGGGCGTAGTTTGATGTCCCGCAGTGCCAGTGATTCTGGGGCCAATTTGTTGTGGCCAACTGCCACGGGTATTTAAGGTGTATTCGGGAAACAGCTTTGTGGACTGCCAGGCCAAGGGCTGAGTTTCTTGCCAGCACATAACTGCTTCTGGTACCCGCCAATCCGGCGCGACCGGACTAGCGGGAGCGGTCGTAACCGCTGGTGGATGGCAAGGTTGCAGCGCCAGCACCAGAGAAGTGACATCAGGATTAACCCGCGCACTAAGTAAATCCAGGTTACGCCCCAGTCTGATTGGCGTAACCTGCTCCGGGAATGCCTCTTTTAATGCACTGTCGGCGGTACGTTCAAAGATAATCATCTCCACTTCAAACCAACGTTCGTTAGCTTGTATTGTCAGGGCGTTTAATAATAAACAACTGCCGAATAACAGCCGAAATTTCATTAATGTCCTACCTTATGTTTGGCCAGCTCGGCCAGCATATTGCTGATCAGTTGTAACCGGTCTTTATAATCCACTGCGGCAATCTGGAAGCGCAGTTTTTGGCCTTGTTCCAGCTTAAAGATCCGTGATTGTGTTTGGATCAACTGGATAATGTAAGCCGGGTTAACCATAGTTCTTTCGGCGAATTCTATCACACCACCCTTGGCATTAGCTTCAATCCGTTTAATACCTAACTCCTGTGCCAACAGTTTAAAACTACTCAGTTGCACCAGATGTTTGGCGGCATCCGGTAATAATCCAAAACGGTCGATTAATTCAACCTGAACCTCGTCCAATTCTTGTTCATTGCGCACGCTGGCCAGCTTTTTATAGAACGACAGCCGCAAATTCACGTCCGGGATATAGCTCTCCGGCAACAGCGCCGGAATCTTCAAGTCAATTTCCGTTTGCTGACTTAACAGGCTATCCAGACTCGGTTCGCGGCCGGCTTTAAGTGCCTGCACCGCTTCTTCCAGCATTTCCATATAGAGTGTAAAACCCACCGCCTCAATCTGGCCGCTTTGCTCATCACCTAATAACTCACCGGCGCCGCGAATCTCCAGATCATGGGTCGCCAGCGCAAAACCGGCACCGAGATCTTCCAGACTGGCAATGGCTTCCAGCCGTTTTTCAGCATCTTTGGTCAAACGCTTCGGTGGCGGTGTCAGTAAATAAGCATAAGCCTGATGATGCGAGCGACCGACCCGGCCACGCAGCTGATGTAACTGTGCCAGACCAAAATTATCGGCGCGGTTAATAATAATGGTATTGGCTGTTGGCACGTCGATGCCGGTTTCAATAATGGTAGAGCACAATAACAAGTTATACCGCTGATGATAGAAGTCGGCCATAATCTGCTCCAGCTCACGTTCGCGTAACTGGCCATGGGCAATGGCGATATTGGCTTCCGGCACCAGCTCAAGCAAATCGCTGGCCATTTTCTCGATGCTGGCAACATCGTTGTGCAGAAAATACACCTGACCCCCGCGCAGGATCTCCCGCATTATGGCTTCGCGTAACAGGCCATTTTCGAATTCGCGGACAAAGGTTTTTACCGCCAAACGGCGGGCAGGTGGGGTAGCGATAATGGATAAATCGCGCATGCCGGACATCGACATATTCAGGGTGCGCGGGATGGGGGTTGCGGTCAGCGTCAGAATATCAATATTGGCACGCAAGGCTTTGATTTTTTCTTTTTGCCGCACGCCAAAGCGATGTTCCTCATCGACAATTAGCAAGCCCAAATCGGCAAATTTAATGTCATCCTGCAGCAATTTATGGGTACCAATCAGGATATCCACCTTGCCTTGAGTCAGATCGTCAAGGATGGTTTTTTGCGCTTTAGGGCTAACAAAACGCGACAGTACTTCAACCCGTACCGGCCAGTTGGCAAAACGGTCTTTAAAGTTCTCAAAATGTTGTTGTGCCAATAGCGTGGTGGGCACCAATAAGGCGACTTGTTTACCGTCATTGACCGAGACAAAGGCGGCACGCATCGCCACCTCGGTTTTACCAAAGCCGACATCACCACACACCAGTCGATCCATCGGTTGTGGTTGCTGCATATCGTTTAGTACCGCATTAATCGCATCTAACTGGTCGGCCGTTTCTTCAAACGGGAAGCTGTCGGCAAAAGCCGCGTATTGCTGTTGATCCAGTTTAAACGCATAGCCCTGGTGCGCCGCACGTTGGGCATAGATATCCAGCAATTCTGCCGCGACATCACGCACCTTTTCGGCAGCTTTTTTACGGGCTTTCTCCCAGGTATCGTTACCGAGTTTGTGTAGCGGTGCATGCTCGGCATCACTACCGGAATAGCGACTTAATAAATGTAACGAGGTCACCGGCACATAGAGCTTGCTACCACCAGCATATTCAATGGTGACAAACTCAGCGCTTATGCCGGCGGCGTCTAATACCTGTAACCCCTGATAACGACCAATACCATGTTGTAAATGCACAACCGGCTGACCAAGGCTCAGCTCTGCCAGATTACGGATAATGGTATCGGAAGAGATTTGTTGGCTTTGCTTGCGGCGTCGGCGTTGGCTGATTTTCTGGCCGAACAATTCATTTTCGCTAATCAGAGCCAGCGGCGTATCCAGCTGCAGCAGGGCGCCTTGCTCCAAATTACCAACCATTACCCCCAAATCATCTTCGGCCTGCCAAAAGGCCGTAAGGCTGGGGTATTCGCGCAAGTGCACTGCTGCTCTGTGCAATAGTTGCAGTAAACTCTCGCGCCGGCCTTCACTTTCCACCAGGAAAAGTGCCCGGCCTTGCTGCTGTTTTAGCGTGACTAAAAAACTGAGTAAGGCTTCCAGTGGCTGTTTCAATTGATGATTGATGTTCAGCGCCGGCAGCTCCGCCACGGGTAAGTTGTGCATGCCAGCTTTGGCGGGGAGCGCAGCCCGACTCAGTTTAGCCCGGGGTAAGTCTTTTAACAGTGCGAACAGTTCATCGACCGCCAGATAGAGTTCCGCTGGAGGCAAAATGGGCCTTAGCAGATCGATAGCTCTATCCTGATAGCGGCGTTTTAGTTCAGTCCAGAACTGCTGGGCGCTATGTTCTATGTCACCACAAATCAACACCCGGCTGTTGGCCGGCAGATAGGAAAATAAGCTACTGGTACTTTCGGCAAACAAGGGTAAATAGTACTCGATACCGGCCGGCAAAATGCCCTGGCTCACCTGCTGATACAGCGATTCTTTTTCGTTGCGGGCGGCAAAGCGCTCGCGGTATTTTAGCCGGAACCGCTCGATGGCGGCTTTATCGGTCGGAAATTCATGCGCCGGTAGCAGTGCGATCTGTGGCACCTTATCTAAGCTGCGCTGGGTGTCCGGATCGAAGGTGCGAATGGCATCAACTTCATCGTCAAAAAAATCGATCCGATAAGGTGTAGTGGCGCCCATCGGGTATAAATCCAGCAGGGAGCCGCGCACCGAAAATTCACCGTGTTCCATAACCTGTTCAACATGGCGGTAGCCCACGGCAGTCAGCTGTTGTTTTAAGGCTGTCAGATCGGTTTGTTGCTGTTCGCGGATTAAAAAGCTGTGTTGCTCCAAATGTTCTCGCCCGGCAATCCTAAGCAGTAAGGTGCTAACCGGTACTATGACTAAAGCGTGCTTTAAACGCGGTAACCGATACAGGGTTTCCAGTCGCTGCGAAATAATATCCTGATGCGGCGAAAACACATCATAGGGTAGGGTTTCCCAGTCTGGTAAGGTGAGAAGTGGACATTGGTTGGGATCCAGAAATACTGCCAACTCTTGCTCCAGCCGCAATGCCGCCGGGGTGTCCGGCACGATCAGCAGGTAAACCGCAGGGTGTTGCTGCACCAGTTCGCTGATATAAAGTGGTAAGGCAGCACCGGTTAACTGGCCCAGGCTCTGTTGCTCGCGCTGGGATAACTGCATCGATAAGGTGTTTAGAAGCTGCATGTAAGAATTAAAACCTGTTGTTGTTCTTGGCCGCAATGGCTTACGCCGTTATGGCTGGATTTGTTCAACGCTCGGCAGCTTTTTGTTTCAGCTGCCGGGCTTGTTGCTGCAGGCTGGCGCGTACCAGTAATTCGCGGTCTTCGTCGCGGATTTGCATAAAAACGATTTTGGTCAGGAAGTTGTCGCCGACCGGCTCACTGCTGAGGACCTGGCCATAACAAAAAACTGCGCCGGCATTATCCGCCAGAAAAAGCTTCAGTTCGGTAACGGTCAAAGGGAGCAGTTGAGATTTCGCTAAAAACGTCAGGCCGGCACCACCGTAACTCTGCGTAATATAGCGATGTTCCGGCAAGTCCTGTTGCCGGATCACATAATGCATCAGTAAATCGAGTTTCCGGGCTTGCTGCTGCAAATAGTTAGCCAGTTCCTCCGCCAATTCGCCCAGGCGCTGCAAAGAACGTAGCGAATTGAGATTTAGCTGTCCCATATTGCCGGCCAATAAAAAAGGCTCCGGAATGGCGGCAACAAAGGTCGCTTCATCGGGAAGCGGGCCAGCCAGCGGCAACACATTGATCGCAATAGCGTGTTCGACCTTAAAAAACTGCACAAAGGCTTCGTTTAGCTGGTCTAATTCGGTTTGCATAATGGTTACCTCGGGCTGCCGCTTGTTATTGTGCCAAATACTCTCTATTATCGGCACCACTTTTTCTGCTAATTTATCATCTAACCGGGATAAAGTCCTGAATTATCACATGCATCTGCCAGTCAGTCTCTACATTGGATTACGTTACAGTCAAAGCCGCAAAGGTAACGCCTTTATTTCTTTTATTACTTTGTTTTCCGTCGCGGGCATTTTGCTTGGGGTGATGGCATTAACTATAGTCAGTTCGGTAATGAATGGCTTTGAAGCTGAGCTGAAAAAACGCATTCTCGGGGTAATACCTCATGTGCTGGTAAAAACCGAGCAGCCGCCCGAAAGTTGGCAACCGGCTTTATCCCGGCAATATCCGCTAACCGATATCACGCCGCTATTACAAACCGAGGCTTTAGTACAGTCCCCCCGACAGCTGACAGCAGTGATGTTACAGGGGCTGGATCCGCAGGCATTACCGGGTTTTTTACAACAATCTTTATTGTTGGGAGACTGGCAGAGTCTGCTTAGTCAGCGTTACAGCATTATGCTGGGACGCGGGCTTGCCGAGCAGCTTGAAGTGAGTCTTGGGCAGCAAATCCGGGTGCTGCTTGCCAGTGGTGGCAATTACACACCGCTTGGCTGGATGCCACGGCAACGCTTATTTACCGTCGCCGGCTTTATTGATACCGGCTCAGAAGTGGATGAAGTGCTCGCCGTGACGGCACAAGGCGATCTGCAACTGTTGTTACCCGCTAATGAGCGCGAGCCAAGTTACCGCATCAGTTTACAGGAGCCGTTTCAGGCTCCGTTGTTGGCAGCCCGGTTAAGTCAGGAACCGGGCTTTAGCTCGGTTACCGACTGGCGTGATAGTCATGGTAAGTTGTTTGCTGCCGTTGCGATGGAAAAAGCCATGATGTGGTTAATGCTGTTACTGATTGTCGCAGTAGCGGCGTTTAATATCGTTTCAGCGCTGGTGATGATGGTGACGGAAAAGCAAGCCGAAGTCGCCATCCTGAAAACCCAGGGGATGACGGATCGGGCGCTGTTTTTAGTCTTTGCCGTACAAGGAATGTTCAACGGAATAGTGGGTGCCTTACTCGGCGTCGTGCTGGGCGTGCTTGGCAGCTGGCAACTGAATAATCTGTTAACCTTACTCGGCGTACAGGTCGCCGGCGTACCTGAACTGCCGATTGTGATGGACGTTAGCCAGATTGGCAGTATCTTTGCCAGTGCTTTGGGGCTGACCCTGGCAGCAGTGTTGTATCCCGCCTGGCGGGCAGTGAAAATTAATCCGGCGGAAATTTTGCGTGATGAATAATGTATTAGAAGCCCGCGGTATCAATAAAAGTTATCGCGATGGTGCCGAGGTCACTCAGGTATTACAACAGGTTGAACTGGACGTGCCGGTTGGCAAAATGGTCGCCATCGTCGGCAGCTCTGGCTCGGGTAAAAGTACCTTGTTACACATTCTGGGAACTTTGGATCAGGCTGATAGTGGCTCACTGCTGTTGGCCGGGCAACAGGTGTCGAAACTGTCGGCAAATGCCAAAGCAGCGTTACGGAATGACAAGCTGGGTTTTATCTATCAATTTCATCACTTACTGATGGATTTCACGGCGCTGGAGAATGTGGCCATGCCGCTACGGATCCGCGGCCTGGCAGGCAAAGAGGCCGAGCAGCAAGCCAGTGCCTTGTTAGAAAAAGTCGGGCTTTCGCACCGGCTAAAACATAAGCCTTCAGAACTAAGCGGTGGCGAGCGGCAGCGGGTAGCAATCGCCCGGGCATTAGTCACCAAACCGGCGCTGGTATTGGCAGATGAACCGACCGGTAATCTGGATCAGCATACGGCTGAAGCGATTTATCAGCTGTTACGACAGCTGAACCGGGATTTTAAAACCAGTTTTGTGGTAGTAACGCACGATCGACAGCTGGCTAGCCGGCTCGATCAACAATATCTGATGACAGACGGGAAGTTGGAGCCGCTGTGATGCAAAGTCTGGTTTGGCAACTGGCCCGTCGTTATCGTTCTACCCGGCACACCAGTGGTTTTATCCGTTTTATTTCGGCGTCTTCCACCCTGGGCATTGCGCTTGGGGTGGCTATTCTGATTTTAGCCTTGTCAGTGATGAATGGCTTTGAACAAGCGCTCAAACAGCGTTTGCTGGCAGTGATCCCCCATGTCGAGTTGGAAGCGGTGTCAAATCAGCTGGATAACTGGCCCGAGAAATTACCTGCTCTCAGTGCTGTACCAGGTGTGGTCGCTGGCGCGCCTTATATCAAGGCGAATGGCATGTTGCGCAGTGGCAATCAGGTTAAAGCAGTACAGCTCAGAGGAGTGGACCTGCAGCAAGAGCAACAAATAAGTGATTTCGCTAACTATATAGAAAGCGGCGAACTTGACGTGTTGCACGCTGAGCAATTAGTGCTGGGTAGTGGCATCGCCAAAGCATTACAGGTAGCGGTGGGCGATAAGGTGCAATTAATGCTGCCGCGCTTTACCGCCGATGGACGTCTGGCGAGCTATTCTAACCGCTTATTGCAGGTTAGTGCTATTGTCGCCGTGGGCGGTCAGCTGGATTACAGCCAAGCCTGGATCGACTTACAGGCGCTGAATGGCTTCCTGGAGATGCCAGCCGGGACTGTGCAGGGGCTGGCCTTCAGAATTGATGACATCTTCGCCGCACCACAACTGGCGCGACAACTCGGACAGCAGACCGAAGACTATGTGTATATCCGCAACTGGTTTAACAGCCAGGGCCATGTTTATCAGGATATTCAGATGGTACGAGCGATTTTGTACCTGGTATTGTCGCTGGTTATTGCTGTGGCGTGTTTTAATATTGTTGCAACATTAGTGATGGCAGTACGGGAGAAAGAGTCCGATATTGCGATTTTATTGACTATGGGGATGCGGCCGGTAGCAATTATCCGGATCTTTATGTTGCTGGGCTCGTTAAATGGTGTCGTGGGCACCTTATTTGGTGCCGTCAGTGGCGTGTTGCTGGCGCTGTTTATCGAGCCGATTTTCGCGTCACTAACCCAGCTGCTCGGCCGTTCTTTGCTGGATCCCAGTATCTATTTTATTGATTTCATTCCATCGTTATTGCAGTGGCAGGATGTGTTAGTCACGGTGCTGTTAGCACTTGGTCTGAGTATTTTGTCGACCTTGTATCCCGCGTATCGTGCCAGTAAAGTGGATCCGGCGCGGGTACTTGGCCAGCGTTAATCGATTGGTTGTTTATTGCGTTTGAGTAAACGTGTCAGTTTTTCTTTGCGGATAGACAGTCGCCATAACCAGTCGATGGCGAAATAGCCGGCAATACTAGAGGCGAGTCCCATCAAAAAGCAACCCGTTAGCAGCGGTTTGCCGATAGTTTTCATGCTATACCATAACCATTCAAAACTTGCTTCAAAGGCAAAAGGCTCGACCGGAGTTTTTAGTACGACGGTACCAATCAGGTAACACAGGTAAAACATTACCGGCATTGTTAGCGGGTTCGAAATCCAAACCAGCGCCACCGACAGTGGTAAGTTCACTCGCAACGGCACCGCCACCAGCGCCGAAAATACCATCTGAAAGGGTAACGGCATCCAACTCCAAAACAAGCCCACCGCAAAGGCTCCACGCGCCGAGCGGCGGTTCAGATGCCATAAATTGCCATCGTGCAGCATGGTACCAAACAGGCTGAGGATCCTCATCTGCTTGATTTTTTCCGGAGATGGTAAATATTTCTTAATAGTTTTCTTTGGCATTACAACTCATTTACATAAAGTAAATATGCACAGGATCTGTTACGGTGTGCTGGCTGGTTGTCTATTGTCGTTATTTTTGCCGCTTCTGCCAGCATTTTTTACAATAATTTTTGCACTCTTAGTGATCCAGGCCGCTTATTGGCGAAATGGGTTATTACTGGGGTGTTGTGGCTTTTTAGCCAGCTGGCATTGGCAGCTGACGCAGTACCATCAGGCACAGCAATGGGTACTGCAAAATAGTCTGGATTTCTATCAGGTTAAGCTCCTCGACGTACAGCAGCGTAGCACCGACAGTACGGTATTGTTGCAACTGCTTAACGGTAAGGCGGCAGGATATCGGCTCAAGGTCAGTTGGCAACAGCCTCCCGCACTGGCAACCGGCCAGCATTGGCGCTTGGCATTGCGATTAAAAGCACCCTCTGGTCGTTTTAACCCCGGCAGCCCAAATCCCGAATTACGGGCATTATTAAATCAGGTGGTGGCACACGGCTATGTCAACACCAGTCAGCCGACGATCAAGCTTCGGCAAACCCAACCGATGCGCGAAGCTTTGCTACTTAAACTTGAACAGCAGTATGCCGCGCTGGATACGGCGGTATTAATGCGGGCACTGGTCAGCGGTGAACGTGAATTTGATGCCACACTCTGGCAAGGGCTACGCACCAGTGGTCTGGGGCATCTGTTGGTGATCTCCGGTTTACATATCAGTTTGGTTTATGGCTGGAGTTTGTTACTGCTAAGCTGGCTATTGCGCCGTTGCGGTCTGCGTCAGGCGATGAATCTGGCCATGTTATTGGCTTTATTGCCGGCACTGGCTTATGCCTGGTTGGCAGGCTTCGCGATCCCCACCTTACGGGCCGCCTTGGCTCTGCTGATTGTTTTGCTTGGCCGCTTGCTACTCAGACCGGCTAATCCTGCCGGCTATTGGGGACTCTTATGCTGCAGTTTATTGCTGCTGCAGCCGTTTTGGTTGTTAAGTTATAGTTTTTGGTTATCCCTGTCAGCGGTAGCGCTGATTTTATTGCTGCTCTGGCGCCTGGGGCCGGCACCGCGAAAGTTTTGGCAGCGCTGTCGCTATTTCTTTCGTTTTCATCTGTTGTTAACCAGTTTAATGGCGCTACTCACGTTGGCATTTTTTTCCGGTTTTAGTGGTTTGGCGTTGCTTTCCAACCTGCTGTTTGTGCCCTGGTGTACCTTGCTGGCGATACCATTACTGTTAATGAGTCTGCTGTACTATCTTACTGGGTTGCCTTTTGCCGGGGTGTTATGGCAGCTCAGTGATTATGCATTGCGACCTTTAAATTATTGGCTGACGCTATGCGCAGATCTTGATCTGTGGTGGAGTCAGCCATATTTGGGAATGGTTGGGGCATGCCTGCTGTTGTTGTTGGTCGTAGCGGTGCTGGTAGTTCGCGCCAAAGCGAGTGTTCTGGCATTGCTATCGGCTACCATGTTGTTTGCGGTATTACCCGCTAAACTGAGTTCGGCACAATTGACTCTATTAGACAGCGGGCAAAGTACGGTGTTGCTGTTACGCCAAGCCGGTTTAACGCTGTTGTATCTGGATTTACCTGTGGAACAAAGCGAGGCACTGTTGCAGCAGCAGATACTGCCTTTACTGGCTTATTATCGGGTATCGGGGCTGGATGCAGTGGTGGTGCCGGCGTATCAGCGTGAGATGCAACCCGCGCTGGCAACGTTGCGGCAAGCTTATCCGCAGCTACAGCTGTACACGGCCGCGGCAGCAACAGGGCAGTCTTCCAGCTGTGAACAGTTAGCGGCGGCTTACACGACTACAGTCCGGCATTGGCGGTTACCAGAGCAAGATCCTTGCGTATTGACGATAATGCTAAATGGCTGGCAGCTGCTATTGCCCGGTAAACTGAGCGTGCACAGCGAGCGGCAATTACTGTTAGCTTACCCGGAGTTGACCGCTGATTGGTACTTACTGGCGGATTATGGTCGCGCCACCGCCAATAGTCTGGCATTTTTACAACAGCTGGCGCCGGTACAGCTGCTGGCTGCTAACAGTGCGGGCGCGCATCCGTATCCGGTGCAAGCCGTGCGGCCGCGGCTTGGCTTACTAAACTTACCCTTACACCATAGCGGCGAGCAGGGAGCGGTGAGTATCGAGTTTCAACCGCAATACTTCAGGTTGCACACTGAGCGTCAACGCCGCTGGCCGCGCTGGACAGAAAAGCCAACGCAGTAGCTGAAACTCGGATCAGAACGCGCTAGAATAGCGCGATATAATAAAAAAGGTGCTTATTTTGCAGTCAGATAACGCTACTAGCATGGCGGTTTACCGTCGTTTACTGGGTTACCTGAAACCCTATCGCGTGGGTTTTATTGCCGCTATCGTCGGTATGATTGGCTATTCTGCGGTCGATGCGGGTTTTATCGCATCGCTACAACCCTTTATCGATCTGGGTATTCAAGAGAAAGATACCGATTTTTTGCGCTACGCACCACTGGTGGTGATTGTGATGTTTATTTTGCGCGGTATTTTTCATTTTACCGCCACCTATTGTATGAGCTGGGTTGGTAACCAGATCGTCAAGGATATGCGGCAGCAGCTGTTCGCCCATATGATGCGGTTACCGGTCAGCTTTCATGACAAGCATTCGACCGGGGAACTGATTTCCAAAATTACTTATGATGCCGAACAAATTAAACAATCACTGACCAAGGCTCTGATTGTGCTGGTGCGCGATGGCGCTTTGGTTGTCGGTTTGATTGTGGTGATGTTCTGGTATAGCTGGCAACTGTCACTGATTTTCTTTCTTATCGCCCCGATTATCGCGGTTATCGTCAGTTTGGTCTCTAAACGTTTCCGGCAACTAAGTCATAAAATTCAGCAGGCAATGGGTGGGGTTACCACGGCTTCTGAGCAGATGCTCAATGGCCATAAAGTGATCCTGTCATTTGGTGGCCAGCAATTGGAAGATCAGCGTTTTGCTGTAGTGAATAATCAAACTCGGTTGCAAGGGGTCAAGATGGATGCGACCTCTGCCATCAGCTCAGGGGTTATCCAACTGATTGCCTCCTTCGCGCTGGCGTTCGTGGTGTTTATGGCCAGTCAACCCGAGATGCTGGATACCCTGACGCCAGGTATCTTTTCTTCCATCGTCACGGCAATGGTGATGATGTTAAAACCGTTAAAACAGCTGACCACGGTTAATAGCGAATTTCAACGTGGTCTGGCGGCAGCAGCCAGTATTTTTCATATTATGGATCAGGTAACGGAACAGGAAACAGGCAAGCGCCAACTTCAGCATGCCCGGGGGGAGATTGAGTTTAGTCATGTCAGTTTTCATTACCCGGGCCATCAACAGCAGGTGCTAAACGATATCAGCTTTCAGGTAAAAGCCGGGCAGACGGTAGCCTTAGTTGGTCGCTCTGGCAGTGGTAAAACGACGATATCAAGTTTATTGCCACGCTTTTACGAAGTAGAGCAGGGCGAGATTTTACTGGATGGTCAGAACATTCAAAGCTACACCCGTAGCTCATTGCGTAGCCAAATTGCGGTGGTATCGCAGCACGTGATGTTATTTAACGATACCATCGCTAATAACATCTGTTATGGCATGGCAACGCCGGTAAGCCGGCAACAATTAATGGACGTTGCAGAAAAGGCCCATGTGCTGGAATTTACCGAGAAAATGCCGGATGGCCTGGATACCCAGATCGGAGAAAATGGTGTCAGCTTATCCGGTGGTCAGCGCCAGCGGATTGCTATCGCCAGAGCACTGTTGCGTCAAGCGCCGGTGTTGATCCTGGATGAAGCGACATCGGCATTAGATACTGAATCGGAGCGCAAAATTCAGGCAGCATTGGATGTATTGTTAAAGGGCCGCACCAGTATCGTTATTGCACACCGCCTGTCGACCATTGAAAAAGCCGATAATATTATCGTGATGGATCAGGGCCGGATTTTGGAGCAGGGGACCCATCAACAATTACTGGCCGCTGACGGTGCCTATGCGTCCTTACATAAATTGCAATTTGGCAGCGAAAAATGAACGTGCTGGAGCAGGGTTGGTATCAAAAACATCGCTGGTGCGCGTTACTGCTGCCTTTAAGCGGGCTATTTTACTTACTTAGTGCCGGACGGCGCTTGTTATATCGCCTGGGGCTGAAAAAAACCGAACGCCTGCCGGTACCGGTGATTATTGTTGGCAATATTACCGTAGGCGGTACCGGCAAAACGCCTTTTACCCTATGGTTGTGTGATTACCTGCGGACGCAAGGCTATACCCCTGGCATTATTTCCCGCGGTTACGGTGGCAAAGTTAAAGCGCCGCGTTTAGTGGCCGAGCTGGATAACGCCGCTTTGGTTGGTGATGAACCACTCTTGTTAGCGCAGCGCAGCGGCTGCCCGGTAGTGGTGTCGCCGGATCGGGTTGCTGCCGGGCGGTTTTTGTTACAAAAACGGCCGCAGGTCGATTTAATTATCTCAGATGACGGTTTGCAACATTACCGCTTAGCCCGCGATCTGGAAATCGTGTTACTGGATGCGCAACGCGGATTAGGCAATGGCTGGTTACTGCCTGCCGGTCCGTTGCGGGAATTGCCGAAACGCCTGGCCAGTGTCGATCTGGTGATTGCGAACAGTGGTTATTCGGCGCTGGCGCATGCGGGTATGACGCTACAAAGTGGTCAGGCTGAGCCACTGTTACCTGATGCCCCGCCCTTGGATCCAGATACCGAAATTCAGTTGGTGGCCGGTATTGGTAATCCGGGGCGTTTTCGCCGCTCGGCTGAACTGGCAGGCTTTAAAATTAAGCATTGTCATTTTTGGCCCGATCACCATCCGTTTCAGGCAGACGATTTTAATATGTTATCCGGTCCATTACTGATGACCGAAAAAGATGCGGTAAAATGCCGCGCCTTTGCCAAAGCCGACTGGCACTATTTACCGGTTGTGGCGCATCCCGATTTGGCTGCGACAACACGACTAACTACCTTATTGCAAAAATTACGGAGTCGTTATGGCACTCAATCCGGCACTGACTGATATTCTGGCCTGCCCGGTCTGTAAAGGTAAACTAAAGTACGACAAAGAGGGGCAGCGCCTGCTTTGTACCTTTGACCGTCTGGCCTACCGCTTAAGTAATAATATTCCGGTGTTGCTGGCCAATGAAGCGGTGGTGTTATCTGCTGAAGAGTGTGAAAAATGGCGTTCGTAGTGGTCATTCCGGCACGCTACGCCAGTAGTCGTTTACCGGGCAAACCGCTGGCACAGATCGCCGGCAAAACCATGATTGAGCGGGTGTACCGTCAGGCGCAGCAAAGTAGCGCGGCGCGCGTTTTAGTCGCAACCGATGATGAGCGGATCCGTCAACATGTCGAAGCCTTTGGCGGTGAAGTTTGTATCACCCGGGCTAGCCATAATTCCGGTACCGAGCGGCTGGCTGAAGTAGTCAGGACACTGAGTCTGGCTGTTGATACGGTGGTGGTTAATGTGCAGGGCGATGAACCTTTTATCCCGCCACAACTGATTGACCAGGTTGCCGGCAACCTGGCTGCGCAACAGAAAGCGCGGATGGCGACGCTGGCAGTCCCCCTTGCTGACGCTGCAGAAATCGGTAACCCGAATATCGTCAAGGTCGTGACCGATCGTCAGGGCTATGCCTTGTATTTTAGCCGCGCCGCGATCCCGTTTGACCGTGATCAGGCATTTCAGTCAGCGCTAAGCCAACATTACCGGCGGCACATTGGCATTTACGCCTATCGTGCCGGCTTTATTCAGGATTATGTCAGCTGGCCGGTTTCCACGCTGGAGCAAATTGAGGCGCTGGAACAGCTAAGGGTGTTGTGGCAGGGGGAAAGTATTCATGTCGCTGATGCCTGTGTGCCTCCGGCGATGGGTGTTGATACACCGGAAGATTTAGCGCGCGCTATTGCCCACGCCGAGCACCATGCTTAACGCCTTTTCTGTTATCGCTGAAACGCCGCAGTTTTGGGTGTTAAATAAAGCCGCGGGCGTCAGTTTTCACTCCGAGCAGGGCCCCGGACTGGTGGCGCTGGCGGAAGCCCAGTTTGCTGAAAAACTCTATGCTGTGCATCGCCTGGATAAAGTGACTTCAGGTTTGCTCATTCTTGCCCGGCAGCCAGCTGGAGCGGCGGCGTTAACTCAGTTGTTCGCCAGTCGACAGATCACTAAATGTTATCTGGCATTAAGTGCGGCTAAACCGCAGAAAAAACAAGGCTGGGTAAAAGGTGCGATGCAACCGGCACGGCGTGGAGCCTGGCGTCTGGCTGAAGCCGGTGCGGCTCCGGCTGTTACCTATTTTGTCAGTCAGGGCTATCAGGATGCGCCGTTTCGGGCTTTTTTACTACGGCCTTATACCGGTAAAACCCACCAACTTCGGGTTGCATTGAAAAGTGTCGGCGCGCCGATCCTGGGTGACAGCCTGTATGGCGGCGCCTCGGCTGACCGAGTCTATCTGCATGCCTGTGCACTGAGTTTTAGTTTATTTGGCCAGCATTATCAGTATCAGTGCTGGCCAGATCATGGTGCGTATTTTCAACAGTTATTCGAAATGGGGCTGCCAACTGCTTGGCAGAACCCGATTAGTTTACCCTGGCCAGCGGCACCCGCTTTGGCTGTGGTTGATGCAGAGCAGGATCAGTAATGTCAGATTATCAAACCCGTTTTGCCGGTATCGCCCGGTTGTATGGTCAAAAAGCCTTGCTGCATTTTCAGCAGGCGCATGTGGTTGTGATTGGTATTGGTGGGGTTGGTAGCTGGGCGGCTGAAGCGCTTGCCCGCTCCGGTATTGGTGAACTGACGTTGATTGATTTGGATGATATTTGTGTCAGTAATATTAATCGCCAATTACACGCACTTAGCAGCACTGTTGGCCAGGATAAGGTCGCGGTAATGGCGGATCGGATCCGGCAGATTAATCCGGACTGCGTGGTGCATCAGGTAGCCGACTTTATCGCGGCGGATAATCTGGCCGAGTTGTTGGGGGGGAAACCAGTCGACTACGTGTTAGACGCTATTGATTCAGTTAAGGCGAAAACTGCACTGATAGCCTGGTGTAAGCGGCGTAAAATTCCGTTAATCACTACCGGCGGCGCCGGCGGACAGCTGGACCCAACACAAATACAAATCGCCGATCTGACGCAGGCTTTTAATGATCCGCTGTTAGCGAAAGTACGCAATATGTTGCGGCGCGACCATCAATTTACCCGTAATCCGAAGCGTCGTTTTGGCGTAGATTGCGTGTTTTCTACCGAGCAACTACGCTATCCTGCTGCCGATGGCACAGTTTGTCAGCAGAAGCCGGATAACAGTGGCGCAATGCGGCTGGATTGCGCAGGAGGTTTTGGCGCGGCAACCGTGGTTACTGCCAGTTTTGGTCTGGCAGCGGTATCAAGGTTACTGATTAAACTCAGTCGCAAAAGTCAGGCCGGAGATTGAATCACGCACTGGTAACGGTTTGGATCCGTTGCAACATCAGATTTAAACCATTACCGCGTGATTGGCTGAGATAGGGCCGCAGATTCAGCGCATCAAAATGCCGGCTCAGCTCGACATCGGTTAGTTCAGCGCTGGTTTTACCATTAACAAAGCAGAGCATAATTGCGAGTAAGCCTTTAACAATACGGGCTTCACTGTCCAGCACAAAGAAATGTTTACCGGTTACCGGGTCCTGATAATGCAACAACCAGGCACGGCTTTCACAGCCGCGTACTAGGTACTCGGGTTGACGCATTTTTTCTGGCAGGGCGGGTAATTTTTTACCTAACTGCATCAACAAACGATACTTAGTTTGCCAATCCGCGGGTTGTTGCAGTAACGGCAACTCATGCTGAGAGATCTGCTGTAAGCCATTGGCGGTATCGGCAATAAGTTGTTGTAACATCCTTACCTCAGAATATCAGTAGCTGCCTGTAAAGCCTCTAGGGTTTTCTCAACCTCAGTCGGCAGATTATAAGGCGCAAAAGCAAAACGTACGGCGCCGGGTAACTGCAAACTGGCAAATAATGGCATAGCGCAATGGCTACCCGCCCGTACAGCGATTTTTTGCTCGTTTAACAACACCGCCAAATCATTCGGATGTTCGTTAAGCAGTTGCAAGCTCAAAATACCCGCACTCTGCGTCACCTGAGTCAGTGATCGTAAACCAGGGATCGCAGCAAGCCCATCGGCAAATTGTTGTAATAGCTTGCCTTTATACTGATTTATTAGCTTAGCGTCAAACTGACGCAAAAAGCGAATGGCAGTAGCCAGCCCGATCGCACCGGCAATATTAGGTGTACCAGCCTCTAAACGGGCGGGCAGGGCAGCAAAACTACTTTGTTGAAAACTGACTTCACTGATCATTTCGCCACCACCTAATAATGGCTTAAGTTGTTCCAGCAACGCTGTTTTACCGTAGAGCACGCCGATACCGGTAGGACCATAGAGTTTGTGGCCGGAAAAACAATAAAAATCTGCCGGATACTGCTGTAGATCAGGTACTTGCCAGGCTATGCCCTGAGCACCATCGACGATTGTAATGGCGCCGGCAGCCTTGGCAGCACTGAGCATTTTCTGAAGCGGCAGAACATGCCCCAGCGCATTGGAAACCTGTGTCAGGCTGACGACCTTGGGTTTGAGAGTCAGTAAGGCCTGATAAGCCTCAAGATCTGGCATTAGCTGTGAGTCTAAAGGCACTACATCCAGAATGACACCCTGTGTTAGACAGTGTAATTGCCAGGGTACGATATTAGCGTGATGCTCAAGGGTACTGATCAAAATGCGATCGCCAGGTTTTAACAGGCTGTGCATCAAACCAAAGGCCAGCTGGTTAAACGCAGCTGTGGTACCACTGGTAAAAATAATCTCTTCCCGGTAGCGGGCATTCAGAAAAGACTTAACAGTCTCTCTGGCATCTTCATACAGGGCGGTGGCTTGTTGACTGAGCTGATGCGCACCCCGATGCACATTACTGTTGGCTTGCTGATAGAACGCCAACTCGGCGGCGATAACCTGTTGCGGCTTATGGGTGGTTGCCGCATTATCGAGATAGATCCAGTCTGGCTGGCTTTGAAAGAACGGAAAATGCTGACGAAACTCCAGCGGGTTAAAAGCAGCCATGTTCAAGGGCGTCCGACAGTTTAAAAGGGCATTATTATGCCGTTTTTTTGCAATTTCAGCAGCCTTGGCGTTGCATAAAAATGCAAAAACGAAAAAGCGGCCTTAACAGCCGCTTTTAACAGGAGGGGACAACCGCACTAACTTAACGCTTGCTAACGTAATCGCGGGCGTTATAACCGGTGTAGAGCTGACGTGGCCGGCCGATCTTGTGGCCTTTATCTGACAGCATTTCGTCCCAGTGTGAAATCCAGCCAACAGTACGTGACATAGCGAAAATCACGGTGAACATACTGGTTGGAATACCAATGGCTTTTAAGATAATACCTGAGTAGAAATCGACGTTTGGATACAGTTTTTTCTCGATAAAGTACGGATCCGACAGCGCGATGCGCTCCAGCTCCATTGCTACATCCAGTAATGGATCCTTGATGTTCAGCTCGCTCAGTACTTCATGACAGGTTTCACGCATCACCTTAGCCCGTGGGTCAAAGTTCTTATAGACGCGGTGACCAAAGCCCATCAGACGGAAAGAATCATTCTTATCTTTGGCACGGGCGACGAACTCTGGGATCCGCTCAACTGAACCGATTTGCTGCAACATCTTCAGGCAGGCCTCGTTAGCGCCACCGTGCGCCGGGCCCCACAGTGAGGCGATACCGGCAGCGATACAAGCATAAGGGTTAGCACCTGATGAGCCGGCTAAACGTACAGTAGAGGTTGACGCGTTTTGCTCGTGGTCAGCATGCAACATAAAGATGCGGTCCATGGCCTTGGCCAGTACCGGGCTGACTTTGTACTCTTCGGCTGGCACTGAAAACATCATATGCAGGAAGTTTTCTGAGTAGCTCAGATCGTTACGTGGATAAACGAATGGTTGCCCCACAGTGTACTTGTACGCCATCGCCGCGATGGTCGGTAGCTTGGCAATTAAACGATGCGCACTGCGTTTGCGCTGCATCGGATCATTGATGTCTAAGTCCGAGTGGTAGAAAGATGACATTGCGCCTACCACACCACACAGCATCGCCATTGGGTGCGCATCAACACGGAAACCCTGAAAGAAAGCGGCGATTTTCTCATGCACCATAGTATGACGGGTGATGGTGTGCGTAAAATCTTCGTACTGCGCTTTATTTGGCAGTTCACCTTCTAACAACAGGTAGCAGGTTTCCAAATAGTTTGATTTATCAGCCAGTTGCTCAATCGGATAACCACGGTGTAGCAGTACGCCGTTGTCGCCGTCGATGTAAGTAATCTTCGATTCACAGGAGCCGGTAGCCATAAAGCCCGGGTCGAAAGTGAAGTAGCCCTGTGCCCCGAGAGTACGTACGTCGATTACGTCAGTGCCAGCCGTACCAGAATAGATGGGGAGCTCGAAGGTCTTACCATCAATCTGCACGATGGCCTTTTTATCTGCCATTGGATTTCTCCTATTGTTGTAGTATCGGATATTAGGGTTTGGGCTATTCTACTCGCAAACCACACCTGAAAGTCAATTCTAAAGACTAATCGTTGAATAAGTATTCGACTCTAGTCGTATTGCCCGCAGTGACGATTTATGTAAATTTCCACCTGCGGAATTTTCCGTGTAAAACCAAACAAAAATTGTAATAGCGGTTCATGAAATATATACTATTGGCGGCGTAAAAGCAGTTCACCTGACACCAGCTTTTTTGCTGAACCAGCTTCGGGCATAAAGAGTATATTGGCGTTGGGATGTCACTGGTTTTACAGCGACAATAATGACAACTACGCTCTACACGGGCATCGATGGGCAAGTAACTGTGAAAAAGCAAAGACCAATAAATCTCGATTTATCGACTATCTCTCTACCTGCGACTGCCAAAGCCTCCATCCTGCACCGGGTTACCGGTGTTGCAATGTTTTTCGCGCTGCTGTTTGTGATTTGGGCGTGGGCGATTTCATTGCAAAGTGCTGAGGGTTTTGACTACGTTAAGTCCTTGCTAAATTCACATTTAGCGAAATTTATCGCCTGGGGTACGATTACTGTACTGACCTACCACCTGCTGGGTGGCGTTCGCCATCTGATTATGGATATGGGCCATTGGGAGGAATTAGATTCCGGTAACCTGAGCGCCAAAATCACAATCGGCTTGTGGATTGTATTAGCAGTATTAGCAGGAGTATGGGTATGGTTCTGAATCAGGCTAGCCTGAAACGCGACGGCGTTCAGGATTACGTTTCGCTGCGTGCCACCGCTATTGTACTGGCACTGTACAGCTTATTTATCTTAGGTTTCTTCCTCTTTACCCCAGAGGTTACTTTCGAAGTATGGCAGGGGTTATTTGCCAATACACTGATGAAAGTCTTCACTTTGCTCGCCCTGATCTCAATTGCCATCCACACCCGTATTGGTTTGTGGCAGGTACTGACTGACTACGTGAAATGCGCCAGACTGCGCGCCGTATTGCAGTTTGTCCTTTATGTGATTGCCTTCGGTTATGTGGCAGTTGGTTTATTTGTGTTGTGGGGTGCTTAAGTGACTATTCCAGTGAGAGAATTTGATGCCATCGTCATTGGTGCCGGTGGTGCAGGTATGCGTGCGGCGCTGCAGATTACCCAGTCTGGTTTAACGTGCGCCTTATTGTCTAAAGTGTTTCCAACCCGTTCGCACACAGTGTCTGCCCAGGGCGGTATCACGGTAGCACTGGGTAACTCCCATGAAGATAACTGGGAATGGCACATGTTCGATACCGTTAAGGGTTCGGACTATATCGGTGACCAGGATGCCATTGAATACATGTGTAAAACCGGCCCGGAAGCCATTACCGAGCTGGAAAACATGGGCTTACCGTTCTCACGTTTTGAAAACGGCCGCGTTTATCAGCGTCCTTTCGGTGGTCAGTCAAAGAATTTCGGTGGTGAGCAAGCTGCCCGTACTGCCGCTGCTGCTGACCGTACCGGTCATGCTTTGTTGCACCTTTTATATCAGCAAAACGTTAAGAATCGCACTCAGGTGTTCTCCGAGTGGTATGCCTTAGATCTGGTGAAAAACCAGGATGGCGCTATCGTTGGTTGTACGGCGATTGATATTGAGACCGGCGAAATTGTCTATTTCAAAGCCAAAGCGACCGTGTTAGCGACCGGCGGTGCCGGCCGGATTTATGCTTCGACCACGAACGCCCACATTAATACCGGTGACGGTGTTGGTATGGCGCTGCGTGCTGGCGTGCCGCTGCAGGATATGGAAATGTGGCAATTCCACCCAACCGGTATTGCCGGTGCCGGTACCCTGGTAACCGAAGGTTGCCGTGGTGAAGGTGGCTATCTGCTGAATAAAGATGGCGAGCGCTTTATGGAGCGCTATGCACCAAACGCCAAAGATTTAGCCGGCCGTGACGTGGTAGCCCGCGCCATGATGACCGAAATCCGTGAAGGTCGCGGCTGTGATGGCCCTTGGGGCGTACACATCAAGCTGAAACTGGATCACTTAGGTGAAGAAGTGCTGGAAAGCCGTCTGCCAGGTATTTGTGAATTGTCACGTACTTTTGCGCACGTTGATCCGGTAAAAGAGCCAATTCCGGTTATTCCAACCTGTCACTATATGATGGGTGGTATTCCAACTAACGTCCACGGTCAGGTAGTGTCACCAAAAGCTGACGGTTCAGAGGCTATAGTTCCGGGTTTATTCGCCTGTGGTGAGATTGCTTGTGTGTCGGTACATGGTGCTAACCGCTTAGGTGGTAACTCGCTATTAGACTTAGTGGTATTTGGTCGCGCCACAGGTTTACACCTGGGCGAAGCGCTGGCCGCAACTGCTGAAGCCCGCGCCGCCTCCAAAGACGATATTGATGCCGCCTTAGCCCGCACCCGCCGCTGGGAAGACAGCAAACCAGGTCAGGGCGAAGATCCGGTACAAATTAAGAAAGACCTGCAAAACTGCATGCAGCTCAACTTCTCGGTATTCCGTGAAGGTGAAGCCATGGCTGAAGGTCTGCAACAGTTAAAAGAAATTCGCGAGCGGCTGAAGTTTGCCCGTCTGGATGATAAGAGCTCAGACTTCAATACCCAGCGTATCGAATGTTTAGAGCTGGACAACCTGATGGAAACCGCTTATTCGACAGCGGTAGCGGCGAACTTCCGTACCGAAAGCCGCGGTGCCCATGCCCGTTTCGACTTCCCGGATCGTGATGATGAAAACTGGTTATGCCACAGCGTTTACACACCGGATACTGAATCTATGTTTAAGCGTAAAGTGAATCTGGAACCGAAGTTCCGTGAAGCTTTCCCGCCAAAAGCACGTAAGTACTAAGAGGGGCCACAACGATGCAGAAGTTAGTATTTTCGATCTATCGTTATAACCCTGATGTCGACCAAGCGCCGCGCATGCAGGATTACACGCTGGATAACCCGGAAGGCCGGGATATGATGGTGCTGGATGCACTGTTAAAGTTAAAAGAGCAGGACCCAACTTTGTCGTTCCGTCGCAGCTGCCGTGAAGGGGTTTGCGGTTCAGACGGTTTGAACATGAACGGCAAAAACGGTCTGGCTTGTATTACGCCATTATCTGCTGTCGGCTTTAAAGGCGGTAAGATTGTGCTGCGCCCGCTGCCAGGTTTACCGGTAATTCGCGACCTGGTGGTGGATATGAGCCAGTTCTATACCCAGTATGAGAAGGTAAAACCTTACCTGATCAACGACAGCAAGTTACCACCAGCCGGTGAGTTCCTGCAGTCGCCGGAAGAACGTGCTAAACTTGACGGCCTGTACGAATGTATTTTATGTGCCTGTTGTTCAACCTCTTGTCCGTCGTTCTGGTGGAACCCGGATAAGTTTATCGGCCCGGCTGGTTTGCTGCATGCTTACCGCTTCCTGGCTGACAGCCGCGATACCGCGACTGAACAACGCTTAAATGATTTAGATGACGCTTTCAGCGTGTTCCGCTGCCACGGTATTATGAACTGTGTCAACGTGTGTCCAAAAGGGCTGAACCCGACCAAAGCAATCGGACAGATCAAATCGATGTTGTTAAACCGGGCGCTGTAATGCGCCCTTTTTTAGTATTTAACTGAAACTGTCCGGGCTGCATGCAGCACGGCAGTTTTTTTGCTACTTTTTCCAGGTGCTCAGAAATAAGGGAAACTAAATGCACGAAGGTGTAATGAAGGCGTGGTTAGAGTCTTCACATCTTGGCGGTGGTAACATGGCCTATGTGGATGAACTCTATGAATCCTACTTAGCAGAGCCCACCAGTGTTGGTGACGAATGGCGCGAATTCTTCGCCAAGTTACCAAAAATCGATGGGGTCGATCTCGAAACCCGGCATAGTGATGTCCGGCAACAGTTCGCTGAACTCGCTAAAAACAAACACCGTGAAGTGGTGGTGGTTAACAGCGGCAGCGGTGCCGACAGTCGTCAGGTTAAAGTGCTGCAATTAATCAACTCCTATCGCTTCCGTGGTCACCAGCATGCCAATCTTGACCCGTTAAACCTGTGGAAACAGCCGCGGGTACGTGATCTGGAGTTGTCATTCCATGACTTGTCTGAAGCTGATTACGATACCGAGTTCCATGTTGGATCATTCGCTGCCGGTCAGGAAACGATGAAATTAGGCGATTTGCATAAAGCCCTGGAGCGCACTTACTGCGGTTCTATTGGTGCTGAGTATATGCATATCGTATCGACTGACGAGAAACGCTGGATCCAGCAACGTCTGGAAAGCATTCAGTCACAACCACGTTTTGATAAAGCCACTAAACTACAGATTTTAAAAGGTCTGGTCGCTGCTGATGGCCTGGAAAAATATTTAGGTTCGAAATTCCCGGGTGCCAAGCGCTTTGGTCTGGAAGGTGGCGATGCCATGATCCCGATGCTCAAAGCCATGATCCACCGTGCCGGTGAGCAGGGCGCGCAAGATTCCGTTATCGGTATGGCGCACCGCGGTCGCTTAAATACGCTGATTAACGTACTGGGTAAAAACCCGTCAAAATTATTTGACGAGTTCGCCGGTAAATACGAAGTGGTCGGTGCCGGTGACGTGAAATACCATATGGGTTTCTCATCTGATTTTGAAACCAAAGGCGGTATCGTTCATTTAGCTCTGGCGTTTAACCCGTCGCACCTGGAAATTGTGAACCCGGTAGTGCTGGGTTCAGTGCGTGCCCGCTTAGACCGGCGTGGTTGCACGGATGGCTCTTTAGCTCTGCCAATCACCATTCACGGTGACTCAGCGTTTGCCGGTCAGGGAGTGGTCGCCGAAACCTTTAACCTGTCACAAACCCGCGCCTTTAAAGTCGGTGGTACCGTCCGCATTGTCATTAACAACCAGGTTGGTTTTACCACCTCTAACCCGGAAGACACGCGTTCTACGCCGTACTGTACTGATATCGCTAAAATGGTACAGGCGCCAATTTTTCACGTTAACGGTGATGATCCTGAAGCCGTGGTATTCGTAGCGCAATTGGCTGTTGATTATCGCAACACCTTTAAGCGTGATGTGGTGATTGATCTGGTGTGTTACCGTCGTAATGGCCACAACGAAGCGGATGAGCCAAATGCAACTCAGCCGCTGATGTACCAGAAGATTAAAAAGCATCCAACGCCGCGTGAAATCTATGCCGAGAAACTGCAGTTAGAAGGTGTGGTCACAGCTGAAGAAGTGAAAGCGCTGATCGATGGTTACCGCGATGCATTAGATCAAGGCGATTGCGTGGTTGAAGAATTACGGCCAATGGCGCCGACTTCTGTCGATTGGACGCCTTACCTGGGTAAAGACTGGGATAGTCCTTACGACGCCAGCGTAGCAGTGGAAAAACTGGTCGCATTGGGTGAAAAAGCGATTCAGGTGCCGGCAACGCATGCCCTGCAACGGCAGGTCGGTCGCGTCTATGAAGACCGCGCGTTAATGCTGAAAGGTGAGAAGAAAATCGACTGGGGCTTTGCCGAAATTCTGGCCTATGCAGCCACTGTTGCTGAAGGTAGCCGGATCCGGATTGTCGGTCAGGACTCTGGCCGCGGTACTTTCTTCCATCGCCATGCGGTACTGCACAGTCAGACTGATGGCAGTACTTACACACCGCTTGAACATATTGATGAAAAGCAGGGTGTGTTCCAGGTCTACGACTCAGCGCTGTCAGAAGAAGCAGTATTGGCCTTTGAATATGGTTATGCCACGGCAGAACCTCGCGCCATGGTGATCTGGGAAGGTCAGTTTGGTGACTTCGCCAACGGTGCCCAGGTGGTCATTGACCAGTTCTTAAGCTCAGGCGAGCAGAAGTGGGGCCGTCTCTGTGGTTTAACGCTGTTATTACCACACGGTTATGAAGGTCAGGGCCCGGAGCACTCTTCCGCCCGGTTAGAGCGTTTCCTGCAACTGTGTGCCGACCACAATATGCAAGTTTGTGTGCCAACCACACCGGCTCAGGTATTTAATATGCTGCGTCGGCAGATGGTGCGGCCAATGCGCAGGCCACTGATCGTGATGTCGCCAAAATCGTTACTGCGTCACCCACTGGCAACCTCTACGCTGGAAGAGCTGGCGTCAGGCGTCTACCATAACGTGATTGGTGAGATTGACGAGCTGAACCCGGCCGATGTGAAACGCGTGGTGTTCTGTAGCGGTAAGGTATACTACGAACTGCTGGAAGAGCGGCGTAAGCGCGAGCAGAAAGACGTGGCGATTATCCGGGTTGAGCAGCTGTATCCATTCCCGCATCAGGAAATGGCGCAAGCACTGGCAGCCTATCAGCATGTGACTGATTTCGTCTGGTGTCAGGAAGAGCCGCAAAATCAGGGCGCCTGGTACTGCAGTCAGCATCACTTCTGGGCCGCTATTCCGCAAGGCGCTAAGCTGACGTATGCCGGTCGTGAAGCCTCGTCTTCACCTGCGGTTGGTTACCTATCGGTACACAACAAGCAGCAGCAAGCGCTGGTAAATGACGCTCTGACCCTGAAATAAAACGCTTTGCAGCCCGCTGTGGCGGGCTGTTATAACTGATAAGACCAACCGTTAAAGGTGAAAAAGTGGAAATTAAAGTACCCGTATTACCGGAATCTGTTGCAGATGCAACTATCGCCACCTGGCACGTAAAAACCGGTGAAGCTGTAAGCCGTGATCAGGTATTAGTCGATATTGAAACCGACAAAGTTGTGCTGGAAGTCGTCGCTCAGGCCGATGGCGTGATGGGCGAGATCCTGCATGATGTTGGCGCTACTGTAACGGCTGAGCAGGTCATTGGTAAGATGTCTGCCGGTGGTGCACCAGCTGCGAAAGCTGACGCACCAAAAGCTGAGGCCGCACCAGCCGCCGCTGCGCCAGCTGCCAGCGATGACAGTGATGATGCGTTAAGCCCGTCAGTACGTCGTTTAATTGCCGAAAAAGGTCTGGATGCCAGCAAAATCAAAGGCACCGGCAAAAACGGCCGCGTTACCAAAGAAGACGTTGAGAAATTCTTAGCCGGCGCACCTGCTAAAGCCGCCGCGCCTGCCGCTGCTGCACCAGTGGTTGCTGCCGGTGATCGTAGCCAGAAACGCGTACCGATGACCCGTCTGCGTAAGACCATCGCGAACCGCTTACTGGAAGCGAAAAACTCTACCGCCATGTTAACGACGTTCAACGAAGTGAACATGAAGCCGATTATGGATCTGCGTAAGCAGTACCAGGACGTGTTTGAAAAGCGTCACGGTATCCGTTTAGGTTTTATGTCGTTCTATGTTAAAGCCGTGACCGAAGCGCTGAAACGCTTCCCGGAAGTGAATGCGGCGATCGATGGCGATGATATTGTTTATCACAACTACTTCGATGTCAGCATTGCGGTATCTACGCCTCGTGGTCTGGTAACGCCAGTACTGCGTGACTGTGACAAGATGAACCTGGCCGAAATCGAAAAAGCCATTAAAGATCTGGCTATCAAAGGCCGTGATGGCAAACTGGCGATGGACGATCTGATGGGCGGTAACTTCACTATCACTAACGGTGGTGTATTCGGCTCTCTGATGTCTACGCCAATTATCAATCCACCACAGTCAGCTATTCTGGGTATGCACAAGATCCAGGACCGCGTGATGGTAGTCGACGGTAAGATGGAAATTCTGCCAATGATGTATCTGGCGCTGTCTTACGACCACCGTATCATCGATGGTAAAGAGTCTGTAGGTTTCCTGGTAACCATTAAAGAGTTACTGGAAGACCCAACCCGTATTCTGCTGGATATCTAAGCGGTAAGAGCGGATAAAATGCTGTGGTGCTAACCACAGCATTTTTAATTAAAGCAGGTTGGCTGTATAATTCGCGCCGACTAACAAGACGGGCTGCAGTTGCTGTAGCTTTCAATCACAAATGAACGGAAAATAGCCATGAATTTGCACGAGTATCAGGGTAAGCAACTGTTTGCCCAATATGGTTTGCCTGTATCTAAAGGCATCGCTGCAGCCACTGTAGAAGAAGCAGTAGCCGCAGCCGATCAGATCGGCGGCGATATGTTTGTTGTTAAGGCTCAGGTTCACGCTGGTGGCCGCGGTAAAGCGGGCGGCGTTAAGCTGGTCAAGAGCAAGGACGAAATTCGCGCCTTCGCAGAAAAATGGCTGGGTAAGAATCTGGTAACTTACCAGACAGACGAAAAAGGTCAGCCGGTTAGCCGTATTCTGGTAGAAACCTGTACTGATATCGCCAAAGAGCTGTATTTAGGTGCGGTAGTGGATCGTTCTTCACGCCGTATCGTGTTTATGGCCTCTACTGAAGGTGGCGTGGAAATTGAAAAAGTTGCCCACGAAACCCCAGAGAAAATCTTAAAAGCCACTGTTGACCCGCTGGTTGGCGCTCAGCCATACCAAGGCCGTGAACTGGCATTCAAACTGGGCCTGGAAGGCAAGCAAGTTAACCAGTTTGTTAAAATCTTCTTAGGTTTAGCTCAGCTGTTCCAGGATAAAGACCTGGCACTGTTAGAAGTCAACCCTCTGGTTATCACGCCTGCTGGCGATCTGCACTGTTTAGATGCCAAGCTGGTAATCGATGGTAACGCCTTATACCGTCACCCGGATTTAAAAGCGATGCAGGATCCTTCACAGGAAGATCCACGTGAAGCGCATGCTGCTTCATGGGAACTGAACTATGTGGCTTTAGGTGGTGATATCGGTTGTATGGTTAACGGTGCCGGCTTAGCTATGGGTACCATGGACATCGTAAAATTACACGGTGGCCAGCCAGCTAACTTCCTCGATGTTGGCGGCGGTGCGACCAAAGAGCGCGTTGTAGAAGCATTCAAAATTATCCTGTCTGACGCTGCCGTTAAAGCAGTATTTATCAATATCTTCGGTGGTATCGTGCGTTGTGACATGATCGCTGAAGGTGTGATCGGCGCCGTAAAAGAAGTCGGCGTTAAGGTACCAGTAGTTGTGCGGTTACAAGGTAACAACGCTGAACTGGGTGCGAAAGTACTGTCAGAAAGTGGCCTGAACATTATTGCTGATACCGACTTAACTGGCGCTGCCCAGAAAGTGGTTGCAGCTGCGGCCAAGGCATAAGGGGTAAGCAATGAGCGTTTTAATTAACAAAGACACCAAAGTAATTTGTCAGGGTTTCACTGGCGCCCAGGGTACTTTCCACTCTGAGCAAGCTATTGCTTACGGTACTAAGATGGTTGGCGGTGTAACGCCAGGTAAAGGTGGTCAAACGCATTTAGGTCTGCCAGTGTTTAACACGGTAAAAGAAGCGGTTGATGCCACTGGCGCCGAAGCTTCTGTGATCTATGTACCAGCACCATTCTGTAAAGATTCTATCCTGGAAGCCGCTAACGCCGGTATCAAACTAATCGTCTGTATTACTGAAGGTATCCCGACTTTAGATATGCTGGATGCCAAAGTTAAATGTGACGAATTAGGCGTACGCTTAATCGGCCCGAACTGCCCAGGCGTAATCACACCGGGTGAATGTAAGATTGGTATTATGCCAGGCCACATTCACAAGCCAGGTAAAGTGGGTATCGTGTCACGTTCAGGCACCCTGACTTATGAAGCCGTTAAGCAAACCACTGATTACGGTTTTGGTCAGTCTACCTGTGTTGGTATCGGTGGCGACCCAATCCCGGGTTCTAACTTTATCGATATCCTGAAGTTATTCCAGGAAGATCCACAAACTGAAGCCATCGTGATGATCGGTGAAATCGGTGGTTCTGCTGAAGAAGAAGCCGCGGCTTATATCAAAGCCCACGTCACTAAGCCTGTAGTATCTTATATTGCTGGTGTGACTGCACCTGCTGGTAAGCGCATGGGCCATGCTGGTGCCATCATCTCTGGTGGTAAAGGTACTGCCGATGAGAAGTTTGCTGCGTTAGAAGACGCCGGTGTAAAAACCGTGAAGAGCTTAGCCGATATCGGTAAAGCTCTGAAAGAGCTGACTGGCTGGTAAGCTATTACTGTGTTAGTCTGAAAACCCGCTCATCTGAGCTGTCTCTTATACACAAATCCCCCGGTTTTTACTGGGGGATTTTTTGAACTCTCCGCACGCTTTCCGATCAGATCTTTCACTTAATCTAAAGGTGAATACTGATGAACAATGCACAATGGGCAAAAA
>Ga0181595_10000748_pt1 | contig 36236 bp, 29 predicted proteins | sample 041ome_7_FD_145604 | JGI IMG/M metagenome (GOLD analysis project Ga0181595, IMG submission 145604) | Coastal salt marsh microbial communities from the Groves Creek Marsh, Skidaway Island, Georgia - 041401AS metaG (spades assembly) | ecosystem: Environmental > Aquatic > Marine > Intertidal zone... | reverse complement strand
TACAAGCGGCGGCGTCACCGAAGGTGGCAAAGATGGCTCGATGATGGGCTATTCAATTATTGAGGCCGCCAATATTGACGCCGCCCAAGCCATCGTTCAAACCTGTCCGTTCCTTGAGATGGGGGATGTTGAACTGGCCGAGTTGATACAGATGTAACTATCTGATAGTTTTGAAAAATTCACGCAGCAACGCCTCGGATTCCGGGGCGTTTATCATATCATAGACCTCGGGTTTATGATGGGTTTGCGGATGTGAGAAAACACAAGCCCCCTGCGCCACGCCCCCCGATTTCGGATCGGCTGCGCCATAATACAATCGCCTGATGCGCGCCGCCGAAATCACCGCCGCGCACATCGCGCAGGGTTCAAGCGTGACGTATAGGTCGTAGTTTTCCAATCGCTCTGATCCCACGATCTGACAGGCGTCGCGAATGGCCAGCATTTCGGCATGCGCCGACGGGTCACTTAATTCGCGCGTCCGATTGCCCGCCTGCGTGATAATATCCCCAGCTGGCGATACAATGACGGCACCGACAGGCACTTCGCCCCGCGCTGCAGCAGCGCGCGCCTCAGACAATGCGATATCCATGTAGCTTTGGAATGTCATTATTTTGATCACCCACAGATTTACCCTTTCGCAATCGCCCATTTTCGCCTAAAGCGCAAGCATGGAAAACAACGCACCCACAGGCGATCGCATCGCAAAAGTCATCGCGCGCGCAGGCATTGCAAGCCGCCGCGACGCGGAAAAAATTATTCTCGATGGCCGTGTCAGCGTCAATGGCAAGGTCATCACCTCGCCCGCCCTGAACGTCACACCACGCGATACGATCACCGTGGATGGCAACCCGCTTGAGGCCCCTGAGCCGCCGCGTTTGTGGTTGTATCACAAGCCATTGGGCGTTGTGACCACCGCGCGTGATGAACAGGGTCGCAAAACGATTTTTGAAACCCTGCCCGAAGATATGCCGCGCGTGTTGAACATTGGCCGGTTGGATTTGAATTCCGAAGGTCTGTTGCTTTTGACAAATGACGGCGGCATCAAACGTCAGCTGGAATTGCCGTCAACAGGATGGCTGCGGAAATATCGCGTTCGGGTCAATGGCCGGCCCAGTGACAGCGATTTTGACACGTTGCGCAAAGGTGTAACAATCGACGGCGAGCGGTTCCAACCGATGGAAGTGTCGCTTGATCGTCAACAAGGCGCGAACGCATGGCTGACCGTCGGCATCAGAGAAGGCCGCAACCGCGAAATTCGCCGTGCGATGGAACATGTGGGCTTGTCTGTGAACCGCCTAATCCGCGTGTCCTATGGACCGTTCCAATTGGGCAAACTCAAAGCCGGTGAGGTCGAAGAAGTGCGGCGCAAGATCATGTATGATCAATTGGGGCTGACCACACCCGACGATACAGGACGCGCCAAACCCAAAGACGCCAAACCAAGCTTTGGCAAGAAATTCACAGGCCGTAAACCAACTGACCGTAAACCGACCGATGGCAAACCAACTGATGGCAAACCAACCGATCGCAAATCAACCGATCGCAAGCCGTTTGGGGGCAAGCCGTCAGACCGCGGTCCGAGCGAGTCAAAACCATCACGTCCCAAAAGCGCTGCCCCCAGCAAGGGACCGCGTAAAGGTCCGAACACAGGACCGCGCCGCTAGGGGGAATGTCCCTGCGATAAAGCCCCTAGTAAAACCCGAAATCCCAACCTATCTTATTCAAGTAAGGACTTTGGGAGATCGCACATATGCCAAAGCATATCATAGGCAAGGTGTCATATAGCCTTTTGATTGTCATTTTATTTGGAACCGCCTCTGGGTGGTTGGGTGGTCTGTGATGGCAAAACGCTATGGCGGGGACTACAGCCCCGATCCAAGATCGACCGAGGTTCATATGGATCCCAACTCAACACCCTTTCGCGGCGCAAAAGTGGACGCAGCAGGCGCCCGCAGCAATATGCTGTTCGCCCCTGCAATTGTGGTCGCGGTCACATCATTGAACAAGGGCGCATTGGGCCTGACATTGGGATTAACAAGTGCGGCGGCCCTGACATTGGGCGCTTGGTTGATGCGCGACGGATTGCGTGCGGCCGCAGCCTATGAGGAACGCCGCGCGGCGCGACGCCCTGCCATCCCTCGCAAGCTGTTTTCAGCGGTGATCACAAGTCTGGGCGTGGCATTCGCCGCCTTTCGCAATGATGGACAAGTCATGGCTGCCGCGCTTTACGGAACCTGTGCAGGTGTCCTGATGATTGCGGCCTTTGGCATCGATCCCCTGCGCGACAAGGGGATGGAAGGGATCGACACCCACCAACAAGACCGTGTTGCCCGCGCCATTGACGGGGCCGAAGCCCATCTAAGCGCGATTCAAGACGCAATCAAACGTGTGCGCATCCGCAGCTTGGAAACCCGTGTCGAACGGTTTTGCGTCACGGCCCGTGATCTGTTTCGCACCGTGGAAGAAGACCCGCGCGATCTGACATCGGCGCGCAAATATTTGTCGGTCTATTTGCAAGGCGCACGCGATGCGACCGTGACATTTGCAGATCTTTACAACCGCACCGGCGATGACAGTGCCAAGGCGGATTATCTTACCCTGCTCGATGATCTGGAACAAAACTTTGCCGCACGCACGCAAAAGCTTTTGATCGATAATCGCACAGACTTAACCATTGAAATCGACGTCCTTCGCGACCGTCTGGCGCGCGAAAAACAAATAAACAACTGATATGTAAGGGATTAACATATGTCATCAATTCAATCAAAGGCGGCCGCAGTTGTCGACCACGTGACCGAAGTTGCCAATAAAGTCTTAAGCGAACCCGTCGCAGCGAATGCAATTGTCACGCTCGACCAAGCAGAACCAGCCGTTGGCGCGGAAATCAAAAAGCGCATCGACGAAATCGATATGGAAGACACAAATTCCATCATCAGCTTTGGCTCCGCCGCCCAAGAAGAATTGCAAGTGATCAGCCAATCAATGCTGCAAGGCGTGCGCAACAAAGATGTCGGCCCCGCGGGTGACAGCTTGCGCGACATCGTGACAACGATCCGCGGATTTTCTGTGTCCGAACTGGACTTGCGCCGGGATCGCAGCTGGTGGGAAAAATTGATCGGCCGCGCCGCACCTATTGCGAAATTCACCGCGCGTTTCGAATTGGTTCAAAGCCAAATCGACAAGATCACCGAAAACCTTTTGGACCATGAAACCAAGCTTTTGAAGGATATCAAATCGCTTGATATGCTGTATGACAAGACGCTGACATTTTATGACGAATTGGCGCTTTATATTGCGGCGGGCGAAGCAAAGCTAAAGGAATTGGATGACACGATCATCCCCGCCAAAGACGCCACCGTCAAGGCCGCACCTGCCGAAGAGCAAGTCAAGATCGCCCAAGAACTGCGTGACCTGCGATCAGCGCGTGATGATTTAGAGCGTCGTGTTCATGATCTAAAATTGACCCGTCAGGTGACCATGCAATCGCTGCCCTCAATTCGTTTGGTGCAGGAAAACGACAAATCTTTGGTCACGAAGATCAATTCAACCTTGGTCAACACTGTGCCGCTTTGGGAAACCCAGCTGGCCCAAGCGCTGACCATCCAACGCAGCCGCGAAGCCGCCGAAGCCGTGCGTGAGGCCAATGACCTGACCAATGAATTGCTGACTGCGAATGCAGCTAACCTGCGAGAAACAAATAAAATTGTGCGCCAAGAAATGGAACGCGGCGTCTTTGACATCGAAGCCATCAAAAAGGCAAATGCCGATTTGATCGGAACAATCGAGGAAAGCCTGGAAATCGCAGACGAAGGCAAAGCAAAACGCAAAGCGGCAGAGGAAGAGCTGCAGAAAATGGAAACCGATCTGCGCGACACATTGGCCGCGGCCAAAGCCCGCAAAAACGCAGGTCCCGCACCCGTGGTTGATCCAGCCTAAGATGCGCGGGGCAAATGCAGGACGACGGTGGATCAGCGCGGGCATACTCTTGGCCGTCCTTTCCGCCTGTGGGGGCGGCGTTCGCCCCCCTGTTTCCGACGCACCCGCCCCACCCATCGCATCGCACCCCCCAATCGCGGTGTCACACGACCAACGTGCCAACGAAACCTATTACCAACGCTATGTCGATCAGCAGGTCGCACGTGGATTAATGCGCCAAGACGGCGGCGGCCCTGACACACCTTTTGACATCGACGATGTATTGCAAAGCTTTGAACAGCTTGCTTTTTATGATGAATACGCCCGCAGCGGCACCTATGACCGCAGCGCCCCGACTCAAGTCACACTGGCCCGTTGGGAAACCCCCATTCGCTTCAACCTGTTTTATGGCCACACCGTGTCACAGGCGGAACAACGCCGCCTAGACTCTGAAATCGCCGCCTATACCAAGCGGCTGCACCGTTTGACGCAACATCCCATGACGATCACACAACGCGGCGGAAACTTTGACGTGTTGATGATGGGCCATGATGATACACCTGAAATCGACGCTTATTTTGCCGAACGCCGTGGGGTCATTGGCCCCGAGGCGCAACGCGTCATCGCATCCATGCCACGTGATATTCATTGTATTGTGATGGCCTTTTCCAATGCGCCATCCGGGGCCTATAGCCACGCAATCGCAGTGATCCGCACCGACACGCCCGATTTGTTAAAAACCGCCTGCATTCACGAAGAATTGGCGCAGGGCTTGGGGCTGGCCAATGACAGCCCGCGCGCGCGGCCATCGATCTTTAACGATGATGATGAATTTGCCACCCTGACCACGATGGATGGGCTCATGCTTGAAATCTTGTACGATGACAGGCTCTATTCCGGCATGACGCTGGATCAGGCACGCCCCCTTCTGCGCCAGATTGGCGACGACCTAAACCGCCCCAACAGTTGACCGAAAGGAATTGAACCATGGGAATTTTCGATTTTTTAACGGGTGAATTTATTGATGTCATCCATTGGGTGGATGACACCCGCGACACGATGGTGTGGCGGTTCGAACGCGAAGGGCATGAAATCAAATACGGCGCCAAGCTGACCGTGCGCGAAGGCCAATCCGCAGTGTTCATTCACGAAGGGCAGCTTGCCGACGTGTTTACCCCCGGATTATACATGTTAGAAACCAATAACATGCCGATCATGACCACCCTGAACCATTGGGATCACGGTTTTAAAAGCCCTTTCAAATCGGAAATCTATTTCATCAACACCACCCGCTTTAGCAATTTGAAATGGGGCACAAAAAATCCCATTATGGTGCGCGATCCGGAATTTGGTCCAACCCGCATTCGTGCCTTTGGAACCTATACGATCCGCGTGTCGGATCCAGCGCGGTTCTTGGTTGAAATTGTGGGCACCGATGGCGAATTCACGATGGATGAAATCAGCTTTCAAATCCGCAACATCATCGTGCAAGAATTCTCGCGCGTGATTGCAAGCTGTGGCATTGCTGTGTTGGACATGGCCGCGAATACCGCAGACTTGGGCAAATTGATCGTGTCACAAATCAGCGGAACCTTGGCCGAATACGGTCTGTCCATGCCTGAATTCTACATTGAAAACATCTCTCTCCCCCCTGCGGTCGAGGCGGTGTTGGACAAACGCACATCGATGGGCATTGCAGGTGATCTGGGCAAATACAGCCAATTCGCCGCCGCCGAAGCGATGACAGCCGCAGCACACAACACCAACAGCGCGATGGGCGCAGGTATCGGGGCTGGTATGGGGATGGGCATGGTCCAGACCATGACATCTGGCCCGTGGGGCATGGCACCGCACGCTGGCGCACAAACGCCCCCACCGCCACCGGTGGAACACGTCTGGCATATTGCCGACAAAGGTCAGACCACCGGCCCCTATTCCAAAGCACGCCTTGGCCGCATGGTGACCGAGGGTACATTTTCGCGTAACACGCTTGTTTGGACCGCCGGCCAAGATGGATGGAAAACAGCCCAAGACGTGGATGAATTGGCGCAACTCTTTACCGTCATGCCGCCGCCCCCACCCCAAGCCTAAGGTCCAACATGTCTGATCTACCGCCGCCAATGCCGCCCGAGGTCAAGGATCAACACCGCTTTCCCTGCGAACAATGTGGGGCTGACTATCGGTTTGACCCGTCAAATGGAAAACTGACCTGTGATCATTGTGGTCACAGCACAGGCTTGGCACAGCGCGGGCCATGGGCAAGCTCAATCCGCGAAATGGACTTTTCCCAAGCCGTGAAAGGCCAGATTGATCAGGCAGATGTTGAAACATCGCGCATCAGCACATGCCCCAATTGCGCGGCCGTGATTGAATTTTCGGACAGCTCTCACGCAACAGAATGCCCATTTTGCGCGACACCTGTGGTCACCGACACGGGCGAACACCGCAGGATCAAACCAAAGGGTCTCTTGCCCTTTGCCATTGATGAACGACGCGCCAAAGACGCGATGACCCAATGGTTGGGCCGCCTGTGGTTTGCGCCAAATGGGTTGAAAGACTATGCCCGCAAGGGCCGCAAGATGAACGGTATCTATGTGCCGTTTTGGACCTATGACGCAGATACCAAATCGTCTTATGTCGGGGAACGCGGTCAGGTTTATTACGAAACCCGCACGGTCATGCGCGATGGCAAGCCCCACCAAGAGCGGATACAAAAGGTACGCTGGTTTCCAGCTTCGGGTCGCGTTGCGCGGTTTTTTGACGATGTTTTGGTCTTGGGGTCGACATCCTTGCCAAAAAAGTTCACCGATGCGCTAGAGCCTTGGGATCTTGCCGAATTGGTACCATATAGCCCCGAATACCTTGCCGGTTTTCAGGCCGAGGGATACACTGTCTCTCTCGAAGACGGTTATTCAGAGGCCCGCGAAAAAATGGATCGTGTGATCGCCCGTGATGTCCGGTTTGATATTGGCGGCGATCGCCAACGCATTCATTCAATTGACACACGCGTAAAGGACGTAACGTTCAAACATATCCTGCTGCCTGTTTGGATGGCCGCCTATAAATATCGCGGCAAATCCTATCGCTTTGTCATCAACGCCCGAACTGGCCAGGTCCAAGGCGAACGCCCCTATTCCGCATGGAAAATAGCTTTTGCGGTGGTTATCGGCTTGGCAATTGCCGCCTGTGTTGGTTATCTAGCCGCGCAACAACAAGGGGTATAAAATGCGTGCTTTGATCCAACGTGTCACACAGGCAAACGTGTCCGTCGATGGCCAAGACATCGGCCAATGTGGCCAAGGTCTTTTGATCCTTCTGTGTGCGATGCAGGGCGACACGCGCGCGCAGGCGGATCTTTTGATCGGTAAAATTTCGAAACTGCGTATTTTCAAAGATGACGCAGGAAAGATGAACAAATCAATCGTTGATATCGGTGGATCCGCTTTGGTCGTCTCGCAATTTACTTTGGCCGCTGACGTCTGGCGCGGAAACCGTCCCGGATTTTCATATGCCGCATCCCCAGATGAGGGCGAAGCGCTCTATCAATATTTTGCAGCGGCGCTAGCCGCGCAAAACATTCCCACAGAATGCGGACAATTTGGCGCGGACATGCAAGTCTCTTTGGTCAATGATGGGCCTGTAACAATCTGGTTGGACAGCGCTGATAAATAAAAAGGGGCATTCTGCCCCTCTTGGCCAAGGCCAATTCACCCCTGAGGATATTTAATCGACAGAAAATGAAGCGGAACACATTCATTTTCTGTCTAAAAATATCCTCGCCGAAGGCGGTTCCGACCCATCAAGAATTGGAATATTTGCGCAACTCGGCACGTGCCACTTGGCGACGGTGCACCGCATCTGGCCCATCTGCAAATCGCAAGGTGCGCACATGGGTCCACATGTGGGCCAAATCGTAATCTTGGCTGATCCCCGCTGCCCCGTGCAATTGCATCGCGTCATCAATCACGCGTCCCGCAACAAGGGGGGCAACCACCTTGATTTTTGAAATCCAAGGCTGCGCTGCACGAACACCTGCCGTGTCCATCATATAGGCAGCCTTTAGGCACAGCAAACGTGCCATTTCGATATCCATGCGCGCGTTTGCGATGATGTCATAGTTTGCGCCAAGCTCTATGATCTTTTTCCCAAACGCTTCGCGAGCGCCCCCGCGCTGGCACATCATCTCAAGCGCTTTTTCCGCTTGGCCAATAGCGCGCATGCAGTGATGTATGCGCCCTGGTCCAAGGCGGCCTTGTGCCACTTCGAAACCACGGCCCTCGCCGAGAATAATCGCGCTAGAGGGAATTCGAACATTGGTAAACCGAATGTGCATATGCCCGTGGGGTGCATCGTCATGGCCAAAGACCTGCATCGGACGCAAGACTTCGATCCCTGGTGTTTTTGGATCAAGCACAAACATCGTATGACGCGCGTGTTTTTCCGCGTTTGGATCTGTACACGCCATCAAGATATAGACCGCGCATCGTGGATCGCCGGCCCCTGAGATCCACCATTTTTCACCGTTCAAAACCCAGTCATCACCGTCTTTTTGGGCAGAAAATGACAATTGAGCCGCATCGGACGAGGCGATATTGGGTTCGGTCATCACATAGGACGACCGGATTTTACCCTCCAACAGATCCCCCAACCAACGGTCTTTGTGCTCAGCACTCCCGTAGCGTTCGAGAACCTCCATATTTCCAGTATCGGGGGCGTTGCAATTGAACACCTCTGCGGCGATGCCGCATTTGCCCATTTCTTCGGCAAGATAGGCATATTCGACGGTGGTCAATCCATAGCCTTTGTCACTGTCTGTCAGCCAGAGGTTCCAAAGACCCCGTTCGCGGGCCATCGCCTTGAGCCCGTCCAAAATTTCAAGCTGGCGATCGGTGTGTTGAAACCGGTCGCCTGAGGGATGTTTGCCAACTTCTGAATGATACTCTGCATCAAGAGGCGCGATTTCCGTCACGATCATGTCACGCACAGCTTTGATCAGCGGGGCAACGCGGTCTGTTATTCCTAAATCCATCGTATCCGTTATCCCATATCTGGAAGTTGATAATTCGCAAAAGTTTGGCGTAGTGTGAGTTTTGAAACCTTGCCCGTTGCGGTCAGCGGCAATTCGGTCACAAATTCAATCGCATCAGGCAATTGCCATCGCGCGAGGTGTTTTAGCAAGAGCGTGTCAATCTCATCCTTGGTGACGCGTTTTTCGCCCGCAGGCACAATGATCAACAGCGGACGTTCATCCCATTTGGGATGGGGCACCGCAATCACCGCGCAATTGGCCACATCAGGATGCGACATGACCACATTTTCCAAATCGATCGAGCTGATCCATTCGCCACCTGATTTTATCAAATCTTTTGCGCGGTCCTGAATCATCAAAAACCCATCAGGGCGGATGGATGCGATATCGCCCGTTCCAAACCAACCTTCGGCGTCCATCGACGCAGCACTTGCATCAGGATTGTTAAAATACCCTGACACAACCGCATTTCCGCGCACGAACAATTCACCTGCAGCGACCCCATCATGCGGCAAAGGCGTGCCGGCGTCGTCAGTAATTTTCAGATCCACACCGAACACGCGGCGACCTTGGAATTGTTGCAAATCCAATCGTTCGGTCAAGGATAAAGTGTCTTGTTGCGCTTTGGGAAGGATCCCGTGCGTTCCGACGGGGCTCATTTCTGTCATGCCCCATGCGTGGCACACAGAAACGCCTGCTTCTTCAAAACGTTGGATCATTGCGCGTGGCGCGGCGGATCCGCCAATCACAACCGATGAAAACCCGCGTGGGATACGGCCATTTTTGTTGATTTCGCCTTGCAGCCCCAACCAAACCGTGGGCACGCCCCATGCCGAATTGACGCCTTCGTCATCCATCAGTTTGAACACCGACGGACCATCCAAAGCCCCGCCCGGAAATACAAGCGACGCACCAGCCAAGGGTGCGCCATAGGGCAGCCCCCACGCATTCACATGGAACAGCGGTACGACCGGTAAAATACGTGTGCCTTCTTGGACAAAACGCCCCAAACTGATGCAAAGCGACAGGGCATGCAACACAGTTGAGCGATGCGAATACAGCGCGCCTTTCGGATTGCCTGTGGTTCCCGATGTATAGCATAGCCCACAGGCTGTGTTTTCATCCAATTCGGGCCAGTCATAGGTATCGGGACAATCTGCGATCAAATCCTCATAACACAAAAGATCCAGATCACTGGCCGGCATGTGATCACGATCCGTCATCACAACGATTTTCATCCCCTGTGGCAACTGCGCGGACAGCGCATTCAGGATCGGCACAAAGGTTGTATCGGCAAATATCACGCGATCATCGGCATGATGGGTGATATAGGTCATTTGCTCTGCGCTCAGGCGCGGGTTGATCGTGTGGCACACAGCCCCCATGCCGCTGATCGCGTAGTATAATTCAAAGTGACGATATCCGTTCCACGCCAAGGTTGCGACGCGGTCGCCTTGTTTGACACCCAACCGATCCAAAGCATGGGCCAATTGCGCCACGCGTTTATAGGCATCTGAATAGGAATACCGATGAATATCACCCTCGGTCCGCACCGAAACGATTTCGGCGTTGCGATGGTTATCGGACGCAAATTTCAGAATTTCAATAATGGACAGTGGTCTGTGCATCATTTGGCCAAGCATTTCAGTCCTCCCATTTTTTGTTTGATAAAAGTGGGAAACCGCCGACTTTGCAAGCCCAGTCTTGGGCAATCTGACACGACGTTACGTTTCTGTTTCTTGGATCAGTGACAATTCAGGCGCCGCAATATGGCGCAGGTCTTCGATGGTCAGCGGATAGGTCGGCTTGGACAGACGATTGCGCACGACCCAAATCAATCGTTCCTGCGCACGGGTGATCGCCACATAGGCCAAGCGCTTCCACAAAGGCTGCCCTGCTTCGCTGCGTCCCATGCGCGCGGCGGTAAAAAGATCCGGCGCAAAAACCTGTACCGTGTCCCATTGCGATCCTTGTGCCTTGTGAATGGTTACAGCTGCACCATGCAAGAACGCAGCCCCCATTCGGGCGGCAAAGGGGATGAATGGTTCCTCTTCCTCAACGTTTTCGATTTTCACGATGGATGCCGCGGACACTTGGGGATCTTCGGCGCCTATCACGTGCAATCGCGAAAATCCTGGTTTGCGACCCGGCCCGAGATAGACAACTTGTGCACCCTTGATCAAACCGCGCGCCTCAAGATCAATCCGCTTTTTGCGATGCTTCAAGGGCAGTTCGATACCGTCGCAAATCAATGGTTCGCCCTCTAACAAGGCGTCTTCGGGCGCATTGTACACTTTGCGAAAGGCTTGGATCAATCGAATGCGCGTTGCATTGCGCCACACCAACACAGGGCTGCGGGCCATTAAATCGACCTCAACGCGTTGCCCCCATTGAACACGATCATCGACACGCGATTTGTCTTCGATCATCTGTTCAAATTCATGAAACTGCAGCGCAGGATCGGCCAGAGCATGGGCCAAATCCAGAATTGGGTTGTCTTGGGTTTGACGATGCACACGGCTGAGGGTTTTCTTTTGCGTCTCGGGCAGTTTGTCAAACACCATTGTTCCCGATTGATTTACTGGGGCGAGCTGCGCGGGATCGCCAAAAAGGACAAGTGTGGGAAAAATTTCCTTTAGATCGTCAAACTGACGGTCGTCCAGCATTGATGCTTCGTCAACAAACCCGATATCAAGCGGGTTTTCGCGCCGTTTCCATCCCGTGATGAAATCGGATCCGCGCAAGCCTGCCGCCGCCAAGGCCCCCGGAATAGATTTGGCGACCTGATAAAAATCATATGCGCGATCAAGCGCTTCGTCGGTCAGACCTTCGACATCGGGGCGATCCGCTTCGCCTGCCAACCATTCGGCGATGCGTTCATATTCGGGGTCATATACGGGGGTGTACAAGATGCGATGGATGGTCGTTGCGGGCACGCCGCGCATCCGCAATACGCTTGCCGCTTTGTTGGTCGGGGCCAAGATCGCCAAAGTGCGTTTTTGCTTTGAGCGTCTGCTTTCATAATCGCCGGAAATGATTTCGACACCCGCATCGCGAAGCGCTTTGTACAATTCAGCCAAAAGCAACGTTTTGCCCGACCCCGCCTTGCCCATCAATGCCATAACTGCCGATTGGGCGTCGCGTGGCGGGTATAACATACCGTCTTCGATATCGACGCCCGCGCCTTTCAAAACCTGTGTGACTTGGTCATAGGCTTCAGCCTGATCGGATGAAAATGTAACGGCGATTTGTGTCATGGCGCGACACTATCGCGCCAATTCAAAAAGCACCAGAGAAGACTAACCGACTTGGGCCAAACGTTGGTCCGGTCCAAAGGCCAGATCAAACCATTGTCGCGATTGCAGCGGGGATATTCCCGCAATTTTGGCGACACGCTGCCGCAATTCATCGGTAAAGGACCACGTGCCAACGCCGATGAAATCCTTGCCCTCACCCGTCTGCCCCAAAATCTTGGGCTGTGCGCCAATCATGCGGTAAATTCGGATCATACGTTGATCGAACACCCCCACGCATTGTTTCACCCCAAACCCCACCATCACCTCGCCGCCAGCGAGCATCAGGGCATTCGCCGTTAAGCGCGTGGCATGACGCGCCAAACAAAATCGTGTGCATTCCCAGATCAGAGGGCTATTTATAAGATCACCATTCATCAGCTCGGCAAAATGTTCATTCACCATACAGCGCCCCGATGTTGGCAGTAATCGCATCGACCCGCTGTGGGTGCCTTGCGGGGTTTCCCAAATCACATAGAGGGGGTTGAGATCATCATATTCATCCCGCTCAAACCCGTTTTCATCGACACTGACATCCCAATTCAATCTGGTTTTAAATTGATCTGCGCGGTCGCGAAACATTGTGTCCCGCAATTGGGGGAATTCATCTAATTGATCGGCATAAAGATAACGTAGCATGGGTGGGATCCTTTATTTTCGGGTTCCCAACGCTATCTTAAAAAGATTTAATTTCTGACGAGCGCAACGTCAGAAATTATTTAAAATTAGACGATTATCATGCCTGATGTGATCGCACAGGCAACCGCATGTACGGTGTTCATCGCCCCTAATTTGTGACGCGCGCCTTCGATATAGGCACGCAATGTATGTTCGGAAATGGACATGGTTTGCGCGACCTGAGCGCGGTTATAACCCAACGCCAAAAGCGTCAACGCTTCGTTTTCGCGCGGTGAAAGATGCGCGCGCGGATCCGACATTCGGTCGCCTTCTATTTCCAGAACTTTTTTATTGAAATAATGGGCCAACAAAATCAGATTGCGCCGATTGTCTGTAATAAAGGCGGCCCATTCGTCATCGCTACAATTATGGCTCACCGAAAACAATGCATATTGGCCTTGGGGGCCGCGGATCGGAATGGACAAGCCTTGGTTGCCAACACCATATTCGATTGCATCTGATAAAAATTGTCGTGCCGCTTTGGGGGTCCAATCCAGATTTTTCCAATCCACCGGATGAAAGTGATGCGCACATCCAAGGATCACCGGATCAATCCGCAGATACCCTTTGTCCAAATAACGCTGCACCCAGTCGGGCGAATAGGTTCCAACCCCCAGTTTCGCACCCTTTGCGTTCACCCAATGATACACCATATGATCCACGCAGAACCCATCGCGCAGATCACGAATAATCGGATCCAGATCAGATAATGCGTTTGCTTTGTCCAAGCGTGTAAAGATCAAGTCGATCTGATTTATCTTGTTCAGCTGCGTCAAAGGTGCATCTTTCATTCACAGACGCAATTTCAATCGCCGCAACCATTTGCGTGTCTTCAAGCTGCGCCGCAAGGGTCAACAGATCGTTTTCACGCGAAAAAGTCCGAAGGTCGGTCAATACGTCCAAGATCCAGTCATGTTTCATGATCAGTCTCATCTTCAATGGTTAACAAATCGTTAATACAATCATAGCGCGAAACGCATAATTAACGAAATTCGCTTTTTCCAACCCCCCAAAAATGGTTGGGCACTGTTTTGCAACCCTTTGAAAACGCTCATCACGCCCTTTCTCATGCAAAAGGGCACCGAATCAACCGTGTGATTCGATGCCCAGCGTTCTATTGGTGTCGCTATTAGCCTTCTAACGCGTCCTCAAATGTGCGCAGACCGGTGCGTGGCGATTGCACCAACACCGCCATGTTCCCTGGTTTGTGTTGGTTGCGCAGCATTTTCATATGCGCTTGGGGGATTTCATCCCAAGGGAAGACTTCGGACATGCACGGATCCAAGCGGCGCTCGACCATCAATTTATTGGCGGCAGAGGCCTGTTTCAGATGGGCGAAATGGCTGCCTTGAATACGTTTTTGGTGCATCCAAAGATACCGCACATCGAATGTACAGTTAAACCCAGTGGTGCCCGCACAGATCACGACCATGCCACCTTTTTTGCACACAAACGTGGACACAGGGAACGTTGCCTCGCCCGGATGTTCGAAAACGATATCCACATTGTTGCCTTTGCCTGTGATGTCCCAAATCGCTTTGCCGAATTTGCGTACCTCTTTGAACCATTCTGCATATTCAGGCGTATTCACGGTTGGCAACTGGCCCCAACATTTGAAATCTTTGCGGTTGATCACGCCCTTTGCGCCCAAGCCCATAACAAAGTCGCGCTTATCTTCTTCTGAGATCACGCCAATCGCGTTGGCCCCCGCGGCATTGATCAATTGGATGGCATAAGATCCCAAACCACCTGACGCGCCCCAAACCAAAACATTTTGGCCAGGCTTCAGTTCATGCGGGTGATGACCGAATAACATCCGGTAGGCCGTTGCAAGCGTCAGGGTATAACACGCGCTTTCTTCCCATGTCAGATGTTTTGGGCGCGGCATCAATTGCTGTGCTTGCACGTTGGTAAACTGCGCGAATGACCCATCCGGTGTCTCATACCCCCAAATGCGTTGGCTGGTCGAAAACATAGGATCGCCGCCGTTACATTCTTCGTCGTCACCGTCATCTTGGTTGCAGTGAATAACAACTTCGTCGCCGACTTTCCAACGGGTAACCTTGTCACCAACGGCCCAAACAATGCCAGAGGCATCCGACCCTGCAATGTGATAATCCGCACCGTGTCCGTCAAACGGGCTGATTGGAATGCCAAGGCCTGCCCAGATCCCGTTATAGTTAACGCCAGCCGCCATCACCAAAACCAACACTTCTTGGCTGTCTAGGGTTGGGGTGTCGACCACTTCGACTTGGAACGATTTATCAGGCTCACCGTGGCGTTCGCGGCGAATGGTCCACGCATACATCTGTTTTGGAACAAACCCCAAGGGCGGCATTTCCCCAATTTCATATAGGTCTTTTTCGGGCGCGTCATAATGCGCGATATTTGTATTAGCGTCCAAGGCCATCGTCCTCTCCATTCTCAAATTGCCGCGATGCAGAATCGCTCTCTGATCCAAGAGATATTATCGGTCGCGCAATAATGCAACATTTTTGGATCATTTTTTGTAATTTTATAACCGAGCAATTGCAGAAACTCAAAAATTGACGGTGCGCCAGAAATTTTTACAATACAAAACATAGGGTTATTCAATGTTTATCCAAAGATTCCATAGAAACCTATCTGCCGCAATGCAGCGAATTGACAAGGTTATAAAGTTTCAAGTATTAATTTAAACAAGAAATAAAATTACCAAGGATGTTGCGACATGACTCAGCAAGTGAAAGATAAACCATGGTTAATCCGGACCTACGCAGGTCATTCAACCGCGTCAGCGTCAAACGCGCTTTATCGGTCAAACTTGGCCAAAGGCCAGACAGGATTATCCGTTGCCTTCGACCTGCCAACACAAACAGGCTATGACAGCGATCATGAACTTGCCCGTGGCGAGGTTGGCAAAGTCGGCGTGCCTGTGTGCCACTTGGGGGATATGCGCACCCTGTTCAACGACATCCCCTTGGAACAAATGAACACGTCAATGACGATCAACGCGACCGCGCCTTGGCTGCTTGCGCTCTATATTTCGGTGGCAGAGGAACAAGGCGCAGACGTATCCAAACTGCAAGGCACCGTTCAAAACGACCTGATCAAAGAATACCTCAGCCGTGGCACCTATATCTGCCCCCCGACGCCGTCGCTCAAGCTGATCGGTGATGTCGCTGAATATTGCTATCGAAACGCGCCTAAATGGAACCCGATGAATGTGTGTTCCTATCATCTGCAAGAGGCAGGCGCGACACCCGAACAAGAACTGGCATACGCACTGGCCACCGCGATTGCCGTCTTGGATGAATTAAAACCACGCGTCGCTGAAGCGGATTTCCCCGCACTGTGTGGGCGGATTTCGTTCTTTGTGAACGCCGGCATTCGGTTTGTCACCGAAATGTGCAAAATGCGCGCATTTGTTGATCTTTGGGATGAAATCCTTCGGGATCGCTATGGGGTGGCGGATGCCAAACACCGTCGCTTTCGCTATGGGGTGCAGGTCAACAGCCTTGGTCTGACCGAACAGCAACCCGAAAACAACGTGTATCGCATTTTGATCGAAATGTTGGCGGTGACTCTGTCGAAAAACGCCCGCGCCCGCGCCGTTCAATTGCCCGCATGGAACGAAGCCCTCGGCCTGCCCCGCCCATGGGATCAACAATGGTCCATGCGCATGCAACAAATCATGGCATTCGAAACCGATCTTTTGGAATTTGACGACCTCTTTGATGGCAACCCCGCCGTAGACGCCAAAGTCGCCGCATTAAAAGACGGCGCACGCCATGAATTGGCAAACCTAGATGGAATGGGTGGCGCAATCAAATCGATCGAATACATGAAATCGCGCCTTGTGGACAGCAATGCCGAACGCTTGAACAAGATCGAACGAAACGAAACAGTCGTTGTTGGGGTGAACAAATTCAGAAACGGGGAACCGTCACCGCTGACTGCAGGCGAAGGCGGCATTATGGTCGTCGATCCCGCCGTAGAACAAGACCAAATCAATCGTCTCGCTGCTTGGCGTGAAAACCGTGATCAATCCGCGGTTGATGCGGCCCTGACCATGCTGCGCAATGCGGCCAAAAACGGCGACAACATCATGCCTGCGTCTATCGCCGCAGCAAAAGCAGGGGTAACAACCGGGGAATGGGCCGCACAAATGCGCGCCGTCTTTGGTGAATACCGCGGCCCAACAGGCGTATCGCGCGGCGTATCGAACAAAACCGAAGGGCTCGACACGATCCGCGCCGCCGTTGACGCCGTCAGCACCAAATTGGGCCGACGCCTTTCGTTCTTGGTCGGCAAACCGGGGCTTGATGGCCATTCAAACGGGGCAGAGCAAATCGCGTTCCGTGCGCGTGATTGTGGCATGCAGATCAACTATGATGGCATTCGCCTCACCCCGGATCAACTGATCGCGTCCGCGCGCGAAAATGACCCACATGTCATCGGACTGTCGATCCTCTCAGGAAGCCACATCCCCTTGGTCCAAGATTTCATGCAAAAACTCCGCGATGCCGCTTTGGATCATATCCCCGTCATCGTCGGTGGTATCATTCCCGATGACGACGCAACCCGCCTGATCGAAATGGGCGTCGCACGCGTCTACACACCCAAAGATTTTGAACTCAACACGATCATGATGGACATCGTCACACTCGCTGATCCTCAATCAATCGCGGCACAATAACGTTCACATTTGCAAAAATACTCTCGCCGAAGGCATCCCGCCTTTGGCGGGACAAAAATCTGCGTGGGGCGCAGCCACACACAATTTGTAAACCCGACCTAGCACTTGCTCAAAAACCTGATATCAGGGACAGAACACCCGCAGATCGGAGACAGCCGTGCCAACCCAACCCACATTGTCGAACTGGATGTCCATCATCGCCCTTGGTTTGATCTGGGGCGGTACATTCATGGTGGTCTCACTTGCCTTGCGGGGATACGGGCCTTTTACGGTCGCCTGTGCCCGCACAACACTTGGTGCGCTTGCACTCTTTTCTTTGATGATCGTCCTGCGCAGGCCGTTTCCATCTTGGGATGCGCTCAAAGCGACGGCGCTGATTGGTCCGTTGAACACCGCGTTCCCGTTCGCGTTGCTGGCATGGGGCCAACAATATGTTCCTTCGGCCTTTGCGGGTATTTCCATGGCGGTACTCCCGCTCTTGATCTTGCCTCTGGCGCATTTCTTTTCTGATGAGAAAATGTCCCTCAACAAGGTGTTTGGCATGTCTTTGGGGTTTTTAGGCGCGGTCATCCTGATCGGACCAAGCGCATTGCAAATCGGTCAGGGCATGGCCCCCTTGGGACAAATGGCCTGTCTTGGGGCGACGCTGTGTTACGCAGTGTCGTCTATTCTGACCCGCAGATGTCCACCGATTGATTCAATTGCCTTGGCCGCCTTCACGCTGATCTTTGGGGCAATTTGGATTATTCCTGCCATGCTCTGGATCGAAGGCGTTCCAACGCCCACAGATGGCAACAGCACCCTTGCAATCATATTTCTGGGCTTTGTGCCGACCGCGTTGGCCGCCTATTTGCGTGTATCGGTTGTGCGCACAGCGGGATCGATTTTCATGACAAATGTGAACTACCAAGTCCCGTTATGGTCGGTTCTGTTCGGCACTTTCATCTTGAACGAAACTCTGGAACTGCGGTTTTTCTTGGCATTGGCCTGTATTCTGATTGGATTGGTCTTCAGCCAACGAAAACGCCCTGTGCGTGTCTTGGTCAACAGGGCGTAATCACTACCTAGGCGGTTGCCTTTTCAATCACACCAACCACATCATCCACAACGGTGTTCAACAATCCGTCATCCTCGCACTCTGCCATGACACGGATCAAGGGCTCGGTCCCTGATTTCCGGATCAACAAACGCCCATTTGCGGCCAATCTGGTTTCGGCGTCGGCGATGATGGCTTTGACGATATCCATTTCCAATGGGGTTTGACCTGCTTGGAAGCGAACATTTTTCAACAATTGCGGGACAGGCTCGAACGTGTCGGACAATTCGGACGCCTTGCGTCCCGTGCGCACCATTTCGGCCAAAAACTGCAACCCTGCCATGAGCCCGTCGCCCGTCGTCGAATAGTCGGTCATCACGATGTGACCTGATTGTTCGCCACCGAGGTTAAAGCCACCCGACCGCATCCGTTCAACGACATAGCGATCCCCAACCGCAGTACGTTCCAATCCAATGCCACGCCCTGACAAAAACCGCTCAAGGCCCAGATTTGACATCACGGTTGCCACCAAAGCATTGCCAGCCAATCGACCATCTGCAGCCCAGCGTGACGCCATCAGCCCCATGATCTGATCGCCATCGGCCACTCTGCCCGTTTCATCAACAATCAAAACGCGGTCCGCATCTCCATCCAGACAAATGGCGACATCTGCCCCATGCGCGACCACGGTTTCGGCAGCTGTCTGTGGCTTGGTCGATCCGCACCCTTCGTTAATGTTTTTACCATTGGGTGACGTGCCAACGGGAATAACCTCTGCGCCAAGCTCCCATAATACTTCGGGGGCGGCGCGATAGGCGGCCCCATTCGCACAATCGATCACAACCTTCAGACCGTTCAGGCTCATACCATAGGGGAACGACGATTTCACACGCTCGATATACCGATAGCGCCCATCATCAATACGTTTTGCACGGCCGATGTTTTCGGGCTTGGCGGGCTCTAACCCTGCATCGATCAAGCGCTCGATTTCTTCCTCTGCCTCATCGGACAGTTTGAACCCATCTGGCCCAAAGAATTTAATACCATTGTCATGATGCGGATTGTGGCTTGCTGATATCATGATGCCGAAATCGGCGCGCATGGATGGGGTCAACAATCCCACAGCGGGGGTCGGGACAGGGCCCAACAACAACACATTCATGCCCGTCGAGGTCAATCCGGCCGTCAATGCGTTTTCAAACATATATCCTGATAGGCGCGTGTCCTTGCCAATGACAACACGGTGCGTCTGCGCGCCATCGCGGCGAAAATATCGCCCTGCGGCAGCACCAATTTTCAGCGCCATCTCAGCGGTCATCGGATAGGCATTGGCCAACCCACGCACACCGTCGGTTCCAAAATACTTACGCCCCATGCCACTCTCCTGTCTGTACGGCCTGCCAAAGGGCAAATGCCTGTTTTGTTTCAGCCACGTCATGGACGCGGAAGATCTGCACCCCTTGCTCCACCGCCGCTAGGGCAACTGCCACCGATCCGGGCACCCGGTCTTGTGCATTGGGGGCGTTACCGATCGTTTTTATCATCCCCTTGCGCGACACACCCAATAAAATCGGAACTCCAAGACTGTGGAACATCCCAATGTGATTGAGCAATAGCAGATTATGGTCAAGCGTTTTGCCAAAACCAATTCCCGGATCGGCGATGATCTGCCCGCGCGGCACTCCTGCGCGGACCAGTCGATCAATTTGTGTTTCTAAAAAGTCATAAACATCCAACACAACGTGATCATAGCGCGGGTTATCCTGCATCGTTTTCGGATCCCCCTGCGCATGCATGACACAGACAGGTGTGCGATGTTTCACGCACACGTCGATCAATTTGGGATCGAAGGTAAAGCCGGACACATCGTTAATAATCTGCGCCCCTGCGGAAATTCCCGCCTCAGCCACGCGGGATTTGCGTGTATCAAGTGAAATGGGCACACCAAAATCGGCACCAAGGGCCGCGATAACGGGGGATGTGCGCGCGATTTCAACATCATCGGGCACCACATCCGCACCAGGGCGCGTGGATTCCCCACCAATATCAAGGATCGCCGCCCCCTGATCGCGCAGTGTCCGCGCCTGCGCCACTGCCACCTCGTGATCCGCGAACTTGCCACCGTCAGAAAAACTGTCGGGTGTGACGTTCAATATTCCCATGATCTGCGGCTGGGTAAAATCCAATCCCGCAATGGGGGCACGCGGCATCGTCCAGAGGTCGATAATCTCTTGTGGGACATCGGACACATCGACCCAGTGATCGGTTCCGTCACGCCCAAGAACGCGCGCAGCCTCAAACCAAAGCCGCGTGCCTGCAAATTGCTTTGCGCGCTTGGACGTGGCGGATTTTGACGATAAAATTGGGCGATAATACTGTTTCATACCCGACCTTTTGAACAGCATCGCGCAAGAGCGCAAGGTTAAAGAGACACGGTTCCCACATCGAGCCGGCGGATCGGCACCATTGTCTCGACCGTTGGGCCATCGCCCACAAATGTGATATCCTGCGCCTGCACCAATTCTGCCAACCAAAGCGCCGCAGCGGTTGGATAATCATCACACGGCTTGGGTGGTGTGACCGCATCCAAGATCATTTTTGTCGGGGCCCAAACAGCGATACGGCCGTTTTTCATTGACCAATCCAATTCGGTTTTGGTCGCAACGACGACACAGCGTTCATCTTGTGATGCGACGGCCCATGCATTTTGATCAATCGACAATAGCGCAACGGTGCGCTGCGCTCTGTCCGTATGTGCCTCAATGCGTGGGGTATCGGGCAATCCGATACAAATGACGCATGGGGTCTTGTGATCAGCCAAATAGGCGATCCAATCCCGAAATGCCGGACCATGAGCCGCATCAGCATTTAGGAAAATCACACGTGGTCGTTCAACGCTGTCGCTGTGGCGCACTTGGGCCACGTCGGCTTTGGCACGCATGATTTCCACGCCCAAGGCACCAGGAACGCGGTCCAGCTTTTCAACACGAACAAAGACACGCGCCGCCAATGGTTGATCCAAAATCAACGCGGCCACACGTTCGGCAACAGTTTCCAACAGGTTCAAGCGTTCTTGTTTCAACGCGGCATCAATCGATTCAATGATCGTGTCATAGGACAAGATCAGATCGACATCATCATCGACATCTTGGGCAATGGGTTGCACTTCGACCACGACGTTAAATCGCACGCGTTGCAAGACATCGCGTTCATGTTGAAACGCACCGATTTCGACCGAAACAGTGTAATCGCGGACAGAAATCCGATCCAAGGGTGTCGTGCTCGCGTCAGACAAAGAGCGGTCCAAGGGGTGCCCAAAGGCAAGATGAAGTTCAGATGGCACCAGATGAGACCTTAAAAAATTTAGTTAGACGAGACCACTGTAGGCTGCTTGTAGAAAACATGGCTGCCTATTTTCGTCGTTTTAGGGAACTTCCGCGCCCAAGACGGGCTCACGCTGGTCGTGTGATAATGCGTCGCCCCTTTTGTCAGCTTGCGTGGAACGCCATCCAGCAACAAGCGCGCGATCTTGCCAACCTGTTCGTAGGCGTCTGCTTCGTGAATGACCTCGGCACGTCCGTCGCACGTATAGGTAAACTGGCACGCGAACTTGCGGCCTGTGCCTTGGTGGATCACGCCACAGACCGAATCCGGATAGGATGCGCTGTCAACGCGGTTCATGATGACCTCGGCGACGGCTATTTGCCCTTTGATTGTCTCACCACGCGCTTCGAAATACAACGCCTCACTCAGGCATTTCCATTGCTTGCCGCCGGTGGGCTTTGGCAATTGCGCGATATAATCTGCAGAATACAGATGCGAGGGAACAGAAGACATGGAACCCAGCCCGCCACTCAATTGGGATTTTTCGACACCACCGATCTGCTGAGCATCAAATGCCATAAGATCGGACAAGGTATCATTGCGCAGATCCGCAGCGCCCAAAGACGGCAAACACGCCAAGGCGATCACAAAAAACAATCTAGTCATAACCTAAACCTTTCCTAACGCTTTCGCGTAATCAGGTCTCGATCCCCTGAACCACTGAAACAATGGTGCTCCTCAAGACTTATTTTCGATAGAGGGAGCGGTTAGCCAATTTTGTCTGATATTGCAAGTTGTGCGGCGGCAAGTCGCGCAACTGGTACCCGAAATGGCGAACATGACACATAATCTATACCAATTTTGCGACAAAACGCGATGGATTCGGGACTGCCGCCATGTTCACCACAAATAGACATTACAATATCCGGACGCACCTTTCGGGCACGGTCCACCCCGATTCGTAACAATTCTCCCACGCCTTCGGCGTCAAGGACGTGAAACGGATCTTCTGGAAAGACACCTTGATTGACATATTCTGACATGAAGCGCCCCGCATCATCGCGCGACAGGCCATAAGTCATCTGGGTCAAATCGTTTGTCCCAAAACTTAGGAATTTGGAATGCAAGGCGATGTCATCGGCCCGCAATGCCGCACGCGGCGTTTCAACCATAACACCCAAACGGTAATTGAAACTGCGCCCTGTCTCTGTACGCACCGCAGCCGCAATCGCATCGATGCGGGTTTTCACCAATTCCACTTCGCGCTTGGCGCTGACCAGCGGGATCATAATTTCGGGAACAACCGGCGCACCGTCTTTGCTTGATTCAAGCGTCGCTTCAAAAATTGCGCGCGCTTGCATTTCATAGATTTCGGGGACCGTGATCCCCAACCGCACGCCGCGCATGCCTAACATCGGGTTATATTCGCTCAGCGCTTCGACCCGACGCACCACTTTTGACAGTGGCAGATCAAGCGCTTCGGCCAGATCCAGCATGCCCGCACGATCCGAGGGCAAAAATTCATGTAACGGCGGATCAAACAGGCGAATACACACAGGCATCCCCTGCATGATGCGGAACAATTCGATAAAATCTGCACGCTGCATCGGCAGCAAGCGATCCAACACCGCGCGCCGATCCATGGCAGAATCCGAAAAGATCATTTCACGCATCACTGTCAATCGATCCGCGTCAAAGAACATATGTTCCGTGCGGCACAACCCGATGCCCTGCGCATTAAAATTCCGCGCGGTTTGTGCGTCACTGGGCGTATCGGCGTTTGCGCGGATTTTGATGTCGCTTAATTCTTCTGCCCAATTCAACAACGTGCGAAAAGTATCATCCAAGGCCGCCTCGATCATTGGCGGGGTGCCTGCCAAAACCTGACCGTTCGTGCCATCAATCGTAATGATATCGCCGTCTTTCAACATCCGCCCATCGGGCAAGGTCAGGCGTTTTTTATCCAATTGGAACCGTATGCTGGACGCCCCCACAACGCAGGGCAAACCGATACCGCGGCCAATCACGGCCGCATGGCTGGTCATCCCGCCACGTTCGGTCAACACGGCATTTGCGGCGTGCATGCCACGAATATCTTCGGGGCTGGTTTCACGGCGCACCAAAACACAGGCCTCACCGCGTGAGGCGCAGGCTTGCGCGGCCTCCGAGCTGAACACAATGCGCCCGGACGCAGCACCAGGGCTTGCGGCGACCCCTTTGGCCAAAATATCACGTGGGGCTTCTGGGTCGACCTGACGGTGCAACATTTCGCCCAAGGCACGCGGTTCGACCCGCATCACCGCTTCGGGTTTCGAAATGATCCCATCATTGGCCAAAGACACAGCGATCCGCACCGCAGCACGGGCCTTGCGGACGACGCGGATGCCGTCCAAAATGTGCAATTCGCCGTCTTGGATTGCGAATTCAATTTGCATTTCTTCGCGCAGCTTTTTGCGCATCAGCTGCGCATGTTGCACCAATTCGGCGTAAATATCGGGTGCGTTTTCTTCCAAGGACGGGCCACGGGTGTCACGGGTCAAATACATCGCGCCGTCAGAACGTGTCAGCGCTTCGCGGCCTTGGCTTTGTGGGCGATAGCGACCGATAATCTTGGGCTCGCCCGTATCTGAATCGACCAATTGCAAGACGCCCGATCCGCATTCGCCGCGACCCAAACCAAAGGCCATTTTTTGCACGACCAATCCCAAACCGGCATCTGCTGGTGCGCCTTTGGCTTGGCGCAATAATCGTGCTGTTGTGCCTTCCCATGCGCGCGCCATGGATCGCAGAACTTCGCCCAATTGCGTGGCTATGTCTTGTGGGAATTCTTCGTCGGTTTCATCCTCATACGCGCGCAGCGCATCACGAAGCGCGGTTTCATCTGATCCTGTGATATGATCAAACATATCCGGATCCAACCGCGCGACATTTACAGAGTAGGATTGAATAAACCGCAAATACAGCTCTGCCGCAGCAGTCGCGCCCAATTCCTTGGATAAATCAGCAAAACGATCTGCATTCATCCCGATATTCAAAATTGCGCTAGGGCCACCCCAATCTGGGCTTTCCGACGACGGGCGCACACACAAAAGATCATCTTTGGCAAAGCTTTCCAAGATAGACGGTAAATCCGGCAAATCCCCTGCAGCGATGCATTTGATTGCATCAAACGACAAGGCAACCGTCGTTGGCACCGGCAAATCCAGTCGCACCAATCGTTGCAAACACTTGGCCCGCCCGCCATGTGTTGGGGTGGCAATCGGTGCAGTTGGTGTAATAAGCGAATATTTTGATGTATCTTGCTGCAATGCGGCATTCCTTTGTGTAGTTGCAGCATAGCCAGAACAGACTGTTTATCAAGATAAATTAACAGGGCACGATGGTTTCACCGCGCCCTGTTGTTTCAGGTATCAGCCTTCGACCTTAGTCAAATCGGCGACTTTGGAACAAATCGCACGCATTTGGTTCAACAGGTTCAATCTGTTGCGACGAATGATGTCATTTTCCGCGTTGATTTGCACCGCGTCAAAGAACGCATCAACCGGCGCGCGCAGCGTCGCCATTGCAGTCATTGCGGTTTCGAAATCTTCGGCATCAAGGGCCGCTTGAATTTTTGGCTCTGCGGTCTCTAGCGCGGTAAACACCGCGCGTTCAACATCCGTTTCGGCAAATTTAACATCTGCGCCATAGGAATATTCGACGCCATCTTTTTCTTCGGCTTGGGTGACGATGTTATTGGCACGTTTGAACCCCTGGACAAGGTTCACGCCATCCTCTGTCGTCAACACTGCACCCAAGGCTTCGGCCCGTTTGACCAACAGGGTAATGTCGTCATTGCCGTGCATCGCAATGCAGGCATCAATCACATCATGGCGCACACCGCGGTCCCGCAAAAACACCTTAAGCCGATCATGCACAAACACCACAAGATCATCCGCGATCGTGGCCGCATCTGCATCCATGGTCGAGAGATGAGACACAATCACATCAAGCAAAGACACACGCACCGAATTTTCCAAAACCAAGCGGATCACACCCAAGGCCGCGCGGCGCAAGGCAAAGGGATCTTTGGACCCTGTGGGTTTTTCGTCAATCGCCCAGAACCCAACCAATGTATCAAGCTTATCCGCCAAGGCAACTGTAACCGACACAGGCGCGGTTGGCACATCATCCGATGGACCCAAGGGGGAATAGTGATCCTGACACGCCGCAGCGACAGCATCGGGCAAGCCCGCCGCAGTTGCGTAATAGCGCCCCATCAATCCCTGCAATTCAGGGAATTCATACACCATTTCTGACGACAAATCGGCCTTGGCCACCTGTCCCGCCAATACTGCTGCATCGGTTGGCGCACCAACGATCGGCGCAAGTGTCGCAGCCAAGGATGCAATCCGATCAATACGGGCCTTTTGACTGCCCAGCTTGTTGTGGAACGTCACGTTTGACAAACGACCCGTCCATGCGGTCAGGCCATCGCCCTTGGCAATACGCAGATCGTTTTCCCAGAAAAACTTGGCATCCGCCAAACGCGCAGACAGAACTTTTTGGTTGCCGGCCAAAATCGTCGCACCGTGATCTTTGGTTTCGCGATTGGCCACGGTGATAAAGCGGGTGATCTTGCCCGATTTTGGATCGCGCACGGAAAAGAACTTTTGGTGTTCTTTCATCGACGTTTGCAACACTTCGGGTGGCAATCCCAAAAACGCATCATCAATTTTGCCCATCAAAACGACGGGCCATTCAACCAATCCTGCGACTTCGGCCAATAGGCCTGCATCTTCGACAACCTCTAGCCCGCTGGCAAAGGCCATGTTGGTTGCTTCTTGCCAGATGTGATCTTGGCGCTCTTTTGGATCCAAAATGACATGCGCACGTTTCAGTTTCGCGGCATAATCGTCAAAGTTTGACACAGCGAACGCGGTGGGGGCCATGAAGCGATGGCCGCGCGTCGTGTCGCCCGCAGCGATGCCATCAATGCCTAACGGAACCACTGTCGTGCCTGTATCGTCGCTTAGGATACAGATAATAGAATGCAGTGGCCGCACCCAACGCAAAGACCCGCTGCCCCAGCGCATGGATTTCGGCCATGGAAAATTGCGGATTGTGGCGTCCAAAACTTCGGCAATGATATCGGCGGCGGGGCGGCCCGCCTTTTCGATCACTGCGAAATAAACTTGGCCCTTTTTCTCGTCACGGATTTCCAGTTGATCTTTGGTCAAACCTGCGCCGCGCAAGAATCCTTCGATGGCTTGTTCGGGTGCATCGACGCGGGGACCTTTGCGTTCCTCTTTCAAGGTGGGGCTTTGGGCCAACACGCCTTGCAGGGTCAGGTTCAATCGACGCGGCGTCGAAAACGCGGCCGCGCCTGCGTATGTGATCCCTGCCTCGACCAAACCATCTGTGATGCGTTTTTTCAAATCTTCCGCTGCGCGCGCTTGCATGCGGGCGGGAATTTCCTCGGAAAACAGTTCAATCAGCAAATCAGGCATTATTTGTCCCCCTTCGGACAGCTTGGATCAACGGGGCTGCCGTCATAGTTCTTGTCACCACATTCGTTAACTTCGTGCCAGACATAGCCGCGCCCATCGGGATAAATGGCCACAATACGATCAATGCCATAGGTCTGGTTACGTGTTCCCATAAACGCGACGGCGGCACCTGTTTCCAGATCTTCGCCGATTGTTTTGGCGTCAAAACACTCAAACCATTTTGGCGCCAACAGCGGTTCAGGTTTATCATAGATCTTATAGGTTTCGGTCAGCATCGCGATGGAGCTGTCGGTTTTAAAACAGGCGCGATATCGGATGGGCGAACTGTCGGCATCAATGGCGGTGAAATCATAGGTGTCAATCACCTCTGGCTCTTCGGTGACAACAGACGTCAATGCAACCTGATGTTCTGCCTCGGGCACATCATAATAATAGCCGTAGACCTGCAGATAATACATCGCACCCCCTGCAAACAAGGCGCACACCACGATAGCAATCGTCAAAATTTTTCCAGTCATGCCGCATATCCCCCAGCTGTCGTCAACACAAAGGCATCGGCACATTTTTTGGCCAAGGCCCGCACACGACCGATATAGGCCTGACGTTCAGTGACCGAAATCACGCCCCGCGCGTCCAACAAGTTAAACATATGGCTGGCCTTGATACATTGATCATAGGCGGGATGCGCCATAATAATACGTTTTCCTGTTTTGGGGTCGATGTGCTCTTGCGCCAAGATCGCTTCGCATTCGGCTTCGGCCTCTTCAAAATGGCGCAACAACACCTCCGTGTTGGCGACATCGAAATTCCACCGCGCGTATTCTTCTTCGGTTTGTTTGAACACGTCGCCATATGACAACGCAATCGGCGCGCTTGGGTCGTTAAAAGGCATGTCCATCACGTGATCGACGCCCAAAACATACATCGCAAGCCGTTCCAAACCATAGGTCAATTCACCCGACACGGGCGTGCAATCATGTCCACCCACCTGTTGGAAATAGGTAAATTGGGACACTTCCATCCCATCACACCAGACTTCCCAACCCAGACCCCAAGCGCCCAGCGTCGGGCTTTCCCAATCGTCTTCGACAAAGCGGATGTCGTGCATGTCCATATCGATCCCAATCGCCGCCAGTGATCCCAGATACAGATCCTGCAAATCGGGTGGACTTGGTTTGATCAAGACCTGAAATTGGTAATAATGCTGCAAGCGGTTTGGGTTTTCACCATACCGCCCATCAGTCGGACGCCGCGAGGGTTGCACATAGGCCGCCGCCCACGCGTTTGTTCCCAAAGCGCGCAACGTTGTGGCGGGATGGAATGTTCCTGCGCCAACCTCCATATCATAGGGTTGCAACACGGCACAGCCCTTGGTCGCCCAATAAGTTTGCAACCGCAAGATAATCTCTTGAAAAGATTTAGGTTTATCAATCGCCATAGGTGGGATACCCCTAGATAGGAAAATGTCACCCTCTCATACGGCAAAGGCCGTCCAAGGGTCAATGTAACCAACCGGCAAAATTGATCACAAATCCATGCTTTTTCTGGAAAAGTGACCATTTCGGTAGAATTTAGGAAACAGGGCCGTTAGAAACCCTGTGAACATAAAAATTTGAATCACTTGGGGGAATTTCATGCCGCGTTTTATCGCTCTGCTCATTTTGGTTTTTACACCGCTGATGGCGGCAGCCCAAGACCGTTGGGTCCAAATCGAAGCACAACCCAGCCTGCTTGAGGCCGAAGCGCGCGCGCGCGATTACGCAAGGCGTCTCAACGATGTGCAGGCCTTTTCAATTGGATCAGGCTGGTACGCCATTACCTTGGGCCCGTATTCAGACGACGAAGCAACCAGCGCCTTGCGCACCCTTTTGAACAATGGCGCTGTGCCGGATGACAGTTTCGTGTCCACTGGGGCAAATTACCGGCAAAAGATCTGGCCAACAGGCCTGTCCAACGACGTCACGATTCTGCCCCCCGCCACGACTGAGCAATCAACCGAAGTGGCACAAACCGCCCCTGAAACAACACCTGTCGTGGAAGAGGCCCCGCGCGTCGAGCCCAGTGATGAAACCCCGCGCCAAGCCCGGGCCTCTGAGGCGGCGCTGTCGCGCGAAGACCGCCAAATGTTGCAAGCGATGCTGCAATGGGCGGGATATTACAACAGCACAATCGACGGCGCGTTTGGCCGCGGGACACGGGCATCCATGGCCGAATGGCAGTCGGACAACGGGTTTGAACCGACGGGGATTTTGACGACCCTGCAACGCCAAGTGCTGGCCGATCAATATAACGCTGTCCTAAGTGATCTGGGTCTTGAAACGGTCACGGACGACAAGGCGGGCATTTCAATCGACCTGCCATTGGCAGCGATTGCGTTTGACACATATGCCGCGCCATTGGTGCATTACACATCGACAACCGGTGGCAAAGAACACGTGTTTTTGATTTCGCAGGCAGGGGATCGCGACGATCTAGCCGCATTGTTCGAAGTGCTACAAACCCTCAGCATCCTGCCCCGCAACGCGCAAGCGGATCTGACCAACACAGGGTTTGAAATTTCAGGCCCGATCACAGGGGCACAAACCTATGTTACCGCGCGGCTGACAAATGGTGAAATCAAAGGATATGGCATTGTTTGGCCCGATGGGAATACTGAACAAGCAACCCGCCTTCTGTCGCGGTTGAACGACAGCTTTAAAATCCGCTCAGGAACCCTTCCGGCCGATATGGCCCAAGACGTGACGGGCGATTTTGATTATGCCTTTGGGTTGGAAATTCGCCGCCCCTTGATGATGCGCTCGGGCGTTTATGTGGCAAATAACGGCACGATCGTCACTGCAGCGGAAGGGTTGGACATGTGCACGTCCTTCGTCATCGAAGGCGACATTGACGCGGATTTGGTTGAACCCAATGCAAACGGATTGGCCATCTTGCAGCCTGCTGCCGATATCGCCCCCCCTGCGACCGCGCGGCTCTCGCCCACAGGGGCGGCCATTGGGCAAGAGGTTTATTTGGCAAGCTATCCCTATGGCGGTCGCTTGTCTGCGCCAACCATCACAGGCGGCGTGGTCGAGGATTTGCGCGGTCTTGACAATGATGCCGCAAAACTGCGTTTGACAATGCCCGCGCAATCGAATGACATTGGTGGGCCGGTGTTTGACCAATTCGGTAATTTGCAGGCGATCTTGGTGTCGCCAAACGCATCTGGCCGCATTTTACCCAATGACGCCCAAGTCGCATTGAACTTGATCCGATTGGCCGAGAACGGCGCAAGCCTTGGCATTCAGGCAGGAACGAACACCAATGATGCATTGACGGAAGAAGCCTTGGTCGCAGCGCTCTCTGCGCCTGTTGCCTTGATCGAATGTTGGGAAAACTGATCACTCAGGCGCGCGGGCCAATCTGGTCCGCGTGCCGCATCAATTGCGCCAAAACCGTGGTGTGAACAGAATGAAAACGGTCATCAATTCAAGCCGTCCCAACAACATCCCAACGATCAATAACCACTTTGCGGTCACGTTGATATTTTCAAAATTCCCCGCAGGACCAATTTGATCCCCCAAGCCCGGACCAATGTTTGCCACCGCTGTTGCCGCCCCTGACAAGGCCGTGACAAAATCCAACCCTGTCATGCCCAAAAGGATCGCCAAGACCCCAAGCGTGACAAAGAACACAACAAAAAACGACATCACCGAATTCATGACATCATCGTCAATTGTGCGACCTTGAAATCGGGGAATGAACACGCCGTTGGGGGAATGGATCCGTCTCAGCTGTGATCTGATCGAGGCGACCATAATTTGATAGCGAAAGATTTTCACCGAACAGGCCGTCGATCCCGCACATCCACCAACCAGACCGACAAAGAAAAACATCGCAATTAAAAAGCCACCCCATTGCATGTAATCAACCGAGGCATATCCGGTCCCGCTTATGATTGAGGTGATGTTGAACAACGCTTCTCGAAAGGCTTGTTCGTGATGGTGTGGAAAAATCGAGACCAGAATAAATGTCGTTCCCGTCGCCAAGATCAAAATAATCGCCAGAAACACGATCACTTGGCTGTCATGCCATATCGCCGAGGCGTTTCCGTTCAACATCTGCACATAGCGCACAAAGGGCAAAGCGGCCAAGATCATATAGACAGAGGCAACATATTCCGCAGGCCCTGAAAACGTGCCAAATGACGCGTCATAATTTGAAAACCCGCCCGTGGAAATCGTTGTCAGCGCATGCACCAAGGCGTCAAACCCGCCCATTCCAACCGCCAAATAGGATAGGAAACAGGCCAAGGTTAGAACCACATAGATGCTGGAAATTTGTGACGCAATCTGCGTGGCACGCGGCAGGATTTTTCCCATCGTGTCAAAGGCCTCGGCACGAAAAACCTGCATACCCCCCACGCGCAATTCAGGCAAAAACGCCATTGCAACGACGATGATACCGATGCCGCCCAACCACTGCAAAATGCCGCGCCACAACAACAATCCGCGCGGAAGGTCATCCAACCCCGAAAACACCGTGGATCCCGTAGTTGTCATGCCTGACACGGCTTCGAAAAACGCATCAACCAAGACCGCTTGGGTCGCGCCAAAATAAAACGGCAATGCGCCAAACAATGGTAAGATAACCCAGACAGATGTCGTCAGGATAAATGTCTTTTGGATATCCAAACCTTCGGCTTTGCCATTTGACGATGCCATCGCGATAAACGTCCCGCAAAGAAACGTGATCGCACCACATTCCGCGAAAATCGTCCAATGCGGATTGCCATCGACATAATCCAAAGACATCGGAAATATCATCATCGCCCCAACAAAGGCGACAAGAATTCCGATCACATATCCAACAGGGCGTATATCAAACATGCGCATTCGATGACCTGACCAAAGTCTTAAGTCAAGAGCAAAGCAATCCCGAATTTATCCGCGATGGATCAATGTTTCGAACAATTTTGGATCCATTGAGGGGCTTGCAAACGTGTCGCCCTGATACAAGACAGACACAGCATCATGGCTGTGCAGGCTTTCTTGGTGGCTTGCGATGACACGAAAATCACCAATACGGTCATCTTTCATCAGGTTTTCACAGAACAAACGCGCGGCATCTTCGACGAAAATCGGATTGGCCGCGTTTAGTTCTGCAAAGGCTTGTTCATCTTCGCGCTTGACCATGACCTGCGTTTCCGTGGGCACGGCGTCGCGGCACATGTCAATCACATCCTCGAACCACAGTTTTGTGCTGCCTTCGATTTTCAATGACACACGTGCCACAGAACGCTGCGAATGCGGTGTTGCCAGCTGCCCGCGCGTCGCGCGCGCATGTTCTGACAATTCCAATGAACATGGGCAGGTCGAGCTATAGACATAGTCAATGTGCATGATTTTGTGTTGAACGCCCTTTTGTTCCACCAGTTCAAGAGCGATATCATAATATTGATACCCCTCTAGACCCGACCGCAGGCTTTTGATTTTTTGGGGAAACGAAAACCGCAGCACCACGCGCGCGTCAAAGCTTTCAAGATCCCGTTTATAGTCGTCCAAAACGGCGCGAACCACTTGAAAGCTGAACAAGCTTTCGGCGTGTTTGTAAAAACTGCGCATAATACGGGACATATTGATGCCCTTTTTATTCGCGTCCAAACCCACTGTTCCGGTGACGGATGTCTCTAACGTGATTTCACCGCCGTCGCGCCGTTGAAACCGAATTGGAAGCCGGAAATTCGAAATGCCAACATGCTGGATCGCAGTCTTTGCACCACGGATAAGCGAACTTGGTCCATTTTGCAGGTCAGGCAAGGATGATTTATACCCCTCGGACACGACAAAATCATGCGGGTAGTCACGTGAAAATTCAGGGTAATCTGAAACAGGCCCCGTCAACGCACGCAAAATGCGGGGGTCATCGGGATGCTCTTTTGCCCAAGCACGCAAGACGTTTAACGCGTTATCAAGCGCGTCTTTTTCTTGATGAGAATCGATACCACGAGAATGAAGCGTCATGGCGCCCCCCCTTAGACTGTGTCAGTCACACCTATAAATAGGTACGATCCAGACTTATTTCCAGATCCGCACCATTATAAGCGGTTTCCGACCTTTGAACACTATAATCGGTATTTCCAACCGCTTTATGACAGTGCGTTCAGGATATCACCAATTAAATCTTGTTCATCTTCGAGGCCAACAGACAATCGGATCAAACCCGGTGTGATGCCCAACATATCTTTTTGATCCTGCGGTAACCGTTGGTGCGTGGTTGTTGCGGGATGGGTCGCGATGGATTTCGCATCGCCCAAATTGTTTGAAATGACGATTATGTCGAGCTTGTTCATAAAGGCAAATGCCGCCGCTTCGCCACCTGCGACTTCAAAGGTGATGATGGTGCCGCCCTTGCCCATTTGCCGCGCAACCAAATCGAATTGCGGATGGCTTGGATGACCGGGATAGGACACTTTGGTGATCTTGGGGTGACCCTGCAACGCCTCAGCGATCTTTTCCGCGCTTGCCGTTTGCGCACGCACGCGCAGGTCGATGGTTTCCAAACCCTTTAGCATGATCCAAGCGGTGAACGGGCTCATCGAGCCGCCCGTATGTTTCATATAGGTTTCAACCGGCCCACGGATCACATCACGCTTGCCCAAAATGACACCACCCAATGCGCGGCCTTGTCCGTCAATATGTTTCGTCGCGGAATAGGTAACGATATCAGCACCTTGTTCAATCGCACGCGAAAACACCGGTGTGGCAAAGACGTTATCAACAATCACCATCGCACCATGTGCATGGGCAATCTCGGCAACACTTTGGATGTCCACAACCTCAAGACCCGGGTTTGAAACGGATTCAAAAAACACCACCTTGGTTTGATCGGTGATCGCCGCGCGCCATTGATCCAAATCTTTGCCATCGACCAAAGTGACATGCACACCAAAGCGCGGCAGAATTTCGTCCAAGATATACAGACACGATCCAAACAGCGCACGACCCGCAACAACATGATCCCCCGCATTGAGAACCGACATCAAGGCACCATTGACCGCCGCCATGCCCGACGCACAGGCAAAGGCGTCCTCTGCCCCTTCCAACATCGCGATACGGTCTTCGAACATTGCAACCGTGGGGTTGCCATAACGGGCATAGATGAATTCATCTTCGCCTGCTTTGACAAACCGCGCCTGGGCCTGTTCGGCAGTGTCATAAACGAAACCTTGGGTCAAAAAAATCGCTTCGCTGACTTCGTTATACTGGCTGCGACGGGTGCCGCCGTGAACCAAATTTGTGCGGGACTTATAGTCGTGTGTCATTCTTTCCTCGGGCCGTGTGACCAAAAAAAACCCCATTCGCATGGGTCAAGCGAAAGGGGGCTCTCTCATCCTGACCTTTTAGCGGCATGTTTAACGTGGCCCGCAATCTGGTAACAAATCGCCACAAAAATCGCATATCGCAGTTCGGCCAATCGGTCAATTCCCAATGAACGCTTGACTAATTGCGTTATGAGTCATCCCGATTGTCCAAATCACCATATGTGCCAAAGACCTTGTATTGGCTGATTATAAACGCGAACATGGCGATGGGCAGACCGAAGGTTTTGAAATATACCCACATTTCGGTTGACTGCGTGCGCCAGACGATTTCGTTGGCGATGGCCAGACCGACAAAAAACACGGTGATGCGGCGGGCAAGGATCATCCATCCCTCATGCGTCATTTTCAACGACTGCCCTAACACGGTTTCCATATAGGATTTTTTGCGCAACAGGCCAAAGCCCATGATCGCCGCGAACAAAAGATAAATGATCGTCGGTTTGATCTTGAAAAACCGCTCGTCGTTCAGAAAGACGCTCAAGCCGCCAAAAACCACCACCAAAACCACAGTGACCACCTGCATTTTGGAAATTTCGCCAGACAATAGCCAGCCGACAAAGGTCGACAAAACCAACACCGGAACAAAGACGGCAGTCGCCGCAATAAAGCCGTCATAGGTTTGGCCCATTACAGAGATCTCTTGGTCTTTGAACATGTAAAACGCGATGAAAAAGACCGCCAAAGGTCCGTATTCCAAAATGCTTTTCATCGTCGGTGATAAGGGTTTCTTTGCCATGGTTTAGCCTCCAAATTCCACGATGACCGCGCCCAGCGCGATCAATGTCATTAATGCGATGCGTCTTGGTCCTACCTTTTCTTTCAGAACAAGCCAACCAATAAACGCGGCAAAAACGGTTGATGTTTCGCGCAGCACTGCGGCCTCGCCCACTTTGTCCAAACGGGTGGCCAACATGATGGACCCAAAGCTGAGGTAGGCCACAAATCCGCCGATAAATCCCCGTCTGAGCAATGGCCCCAGCGCAGGACGTTGCGACAGACCGACCCAACGCCGCGCGGCAATGATGGGAAAGGCAATGCCGTCGATCATAAAAAACCACGCCAAAAAGGTCAGCGGATTTTGCGCGACGCGGATCGCATAGGCGTCATATGTGGTATAAAGCGCAACGAACAAACCTGTTGTCATCGCAAAGATCATCGCAATCCCCAATGTGTCGCGCTCTTGTTCCAGATACATCATATTATAGATGGCCAAGCCGAATATGCCCGACAACAACACCGCAACGCCCATCCATTGGGTCGGCGTGAAGACTTCGCCAAAAATGAAATAGGCTCCGACAACCGTGAACAATGGCCCCATGCCGCGTACAACGGGATAAACGACGGTATAGGCCCCTTTGGTATAGGCCAGTGCTTGCAGCCATTTATACACAAAATGGATCAAAAAGACCCCAACGAACAAAGGCCAGAGCG
>Ga0181595_10000742_pt1 | contig 36358 bp, 49 predicted proteins | sample 041ome_7_FD_145604 | JGI IMG/M metagenome (GOLD analysis project Ga0181595, IMG submission 145604) | Coastal salt marsh microbial communities from the Groves Creek Marsh, Skidaway Island, Georgia - 041401AS metaG (spades assembly) | ecosystem: Environmental > Aquatic > Marine > Intertidal zone... | reverse complement strand
TATTGCACGGCCATCAGTATCATTTCCCGTCCACAGACTTGTATCAAAGTACGCTGACCCATCTTTGATCGATGGTGTGGCAAGGTTGGCGGTATTCCAAGCCTTATAAGTACTGCCGGGATCGTGAGTAAACGCTGACTGCCCGAAGTTTATAGTAAAGTTTGCGTGTGTACCCGAACCAGCAGAGTAGGATACCCGTGCATACATCATGCCGGTTAGGCCGGTTTTTGCAGCCGTGCCTGAGTTTTGAATAACGCCATCTTTAGAAAAGTACAGGTTTCCACTTTGTACTAGGCAACCGATAGTGTTGGTGGTGTAGGTTGCACCATAAGATGAAGTTGATCCTTGATCGTTGAAGTTCCCTGTGTTGCCTTGATACGTATACCTGCCCGTGTTGTAATCACTGATCGTAGTTGTTCCAGCAAGAGCCAAAGCATCAGCGTCTTGAAGACCAATATCAGGGTAGGTAGCAGCCGTGCTACTAGCAACTTCAAAATAAAATCCATCGCTGTCAGTAACATCAATGGCGAATGTAGACACTGCTCCTGCATCTCCAGCAGCGCCTGTGTTTAAGTTACCGTCAGACAACGTATAAGCGTCTACATTAAGTGGGTTAAATGTAGAGAAGTTCAGCGTCGGCGTATCCAGCATCTGATCTGTGGTGGCTAGTCCACTGCTGGTGAAATCATTGCCGTTGCCGCTGTAGTCTGCACCAAGATCGGCGCTGTCTTCGCCGGTGATATAAAAGCCGTTGGTTCCGTAACCTGCGGCATTTGTGTAGGCTATCGGCACCCACACGCCGTCGTCGTTGTATTCACCGAAGCTGGTTGGGTCTAACGCAGTGCCGTCGATGAAGTTGATTTCTGCTTGGTAGCCGTCAAAATAACGATCATTACTGCCTGATCTTCGACCAATGTTGTGAATTACATTTTGATTAAAGTAGACCCAACTTGAATAGCTGCTTCGAGTGTCTGTTGACCAGCTAGTAATTTCTGACCCATTCCAGTAGACCTTTAACTTTTCGGAAGCGGTTGCGTTATCAATATCACTTTCAACAACTAAATTTCCCCAACCTGATGGATCACGAAAAACTTGATTGCTGACCAAAATGCTAGAGCCAGATCGGACAATTCGTAAAGTATCGTTGCTTTGAAATTGTATCCAATCGTGGTTGCCACCCGTACCCGCAGACAAGATAACCCTGTCTGTTCCTAAATTACCTAGTTTCAGCCATGTTGATAGCGTCCAGTCTGTAGCAGAGCCAGAACTGCTTGGTGTCCGGCTAAGGTAGGCCGAGTCATCGTCATTAAACCGGATCGACTGATCTATCTCGTAGACAGCACCGCCAGCCGCCTTGGATGTGCCTTGGATAATCGACATTAAGCAAACACCGCACTGGTAACGACATAAGCGTTCGTGCCGTCGTCGTAATACGAAAGCCAATAGGTGCCAGCCACGCTGATCGTCGTCGCTAGGTTCGCGTCACCCTTGGTCGTCGCCGCCAGAGAGATTGCATGACCGCCGCTGTTGTCCAGCAGGATGTTGCCTGACTGCCCAGCGGTGTGGTTCGTGAACGTCAGGGTGCCGGTGCCGCTGGGTGTGCATTTGAAGTTGTTTGTTGCATTCTGGTCAAATGACAGGTCATTGTCCGTGGAAATAGTACCACGCTGACTAACGGTAAACGTTTGAGCAACGTCAGTTTTAGCAGTATCAGCGTCATGTTGCTGAAGAGTTACACCCAGATCAGTAGAATCGTATTTACTATTTACTGCTGTTTGAACTGCAGCAAATTCAGTATTAAAGTCTGCACCAGAAATAATTTTATTTGGGTCTGAATCAGCTAAACCATCTTTACCGGACCAGCTAACTTGGATTGTATAGTCACTCATTTGTTACCTCTTAGATTTAACTGTTGGAAGAATATCTAGCTATTCCGTATAGTGATCGCGGACTTCCAAACAACGCCTGATCTCCTGCAGCAACAGGTGATCTTTCGTCCTGACGTTGATTAGAAAGCTTTATAAAAAGTTGCTGCCTGTCCCACTTTGGAGTTTGACTACGAGGAAAAGGTTTAACTAAAGGCCTTGTTCTTCCTCTGGGCATTAAGAAACTCTAAGTCTTTCTCCTGCCCAACGAGCAAGGTTCTTTTTTTTCTTTTCTTCCGTCATTTTTTTCTTTTTCTTTTTAACGAAACTACCAGCTTTTCTATTTTTAACTGTTTTCATTTTACAACCTAACCCCGTTTTCCTTGTTTCTTTTCTGTACTAACGCAAGTAGTTTGTTTCTTTCTTCATCCCAAATATCTTTTAACCCCAAAGTATTTACCGAAGGATTATCTGTAATGCTGCGTTGTATTTTACCTGTTGGTATTTTTAAAGCAGAAGTCTTGGGAATTGTGTTTTTATCTTTTGGTGTAAACAAGCCCCCACTCTGTATGTTAACAACCTTAGTAGTCGGAGCAGTAGTCTTTTCTTTTGATTTACTTTTAAGTTCTCTTCCGTTCTCTACGTCAGGTTTTTCGTAGGATTTATCTTTAACTTCTTCTAAGTCGTCTTCTTTAGAAAGCGCCTCAAGAAGAGATTCTAAATCCTCTGACTCTTCTTCAAAGCCGTCTCCTTTAAACTCTAATTCGTTTAACTCAAGAAAATTCTGTATGTCTTCTGGAGATGCTGAAGGATTTGAAACTTTATAAGTTTGTGTAATTAAATTAGTGTACAACTGTTTAATTTTATTTTTAATTTTTTCAAGCTCAAGATCATAGCTTGTGTCTGTTAAGGCCGACTCAAGAGTTAACATTAGGATCGTACTCCATTTCCATTTACTTCATGTTCTCTTACCCAACGTTCATCTGAAGTAAGAGTTTGAATATTTGGTTTAGAAACTGCTTGAACCATGTTGCTTCCACAAAGATTACACTCAACGGGATCAGAACGTTCAATTACTGTACGAAACTCTTCTTGAACATTATAACAAGTTCGGCAAGCATAGTCGTATGTAGGCATAGTTCCTCCTGAGAAAATGGGGACTCCAGAGTTACCCGGAGTCCCCTAGACTACTTAAGCAGCCGGTACAACAAAAGCCACACCAGCGTTGTCACGGAGTTCCGAAACACCGTACAGCGTATCAGCCGTGAAGAGATCACCAAGATATTCCTGCTTGTACTGAGTCTGGGAGCGAACGCCCATCTGTTCAGCAAGGCACAGAGCATCCTTGTGCATCATAACACCAACGCGCTGTGCATCGCTGTTAATCGACGGGCAGTTAGACGAAACAAAAACGTCCATGCCGTAGATGCTACCAATCTTGCCGGTCTTGATTGCTTCGCCGTTACCAATGAACTGCTGCTCAGTGAAACGGTTGATGCCAAGCATGTCGTTGGCAGCAATCGGGGGAATAACCATGCAGCGGTTATCCATAGGAACATCGGCATTATCCAGCTTAAGGATCATGGCACGAATACCAGCATCCGTAATGTCGGTAGCGTTTGAAGAGGCACCCGTGTACAGAGTCGTGCCGTCACCACCGATAACAGCCTTTTCGTACAGAGCCGCGCCCGTACCACCAACAACACCGCCCTGAAGACCCTCAGTAAGCGCGAAGATGTCGGTATCCACCTGAGTAGCAAGAGCGTAGCCAGCGTCGTCGGTGTAGAACCGGCGAAGCGACTGAAGCGACTGAACTTCCGTGATGTCTTCGATCAGGACAGAATATTCATAGTGCTTGTTAATGCTGACCTGAACTGTATTGTGCGTGTCACCCTGAAGCGTAACCTGAGAGTTAGCTCCCTTAACATTAGCCGAGCCACGAACAGGCGCAGGAATGTTGATTGCATCGCCTTTTTTACCGGCATGGTTGATGCGAGTAACGACATTACCAAGAACAAGATTTTTCTTGTACCCGGCAATAACTTCATCCGACCACAGTTCGGGGATAAAGTTTGCTGCAGTCGTGGTAGTCTGATGATTAGAACCCAAAGCCATTGTATTTACTCCTTAAATCTTTGAGGTTATTTCACTCGACCCTCTGCGTATGCTGCTAGGATTTCATCCTGTAGTGCTTCATAACGCGAAGGATCATTTGTCTTTAGTCGAATAAGATCGGCTCTACGGTAGATTTTCTTACCGGTTGTGGATTCAGAAGAAGTCCTAGATACACCCTTGCCAGCCCTGAGAGCTTGGCTACGGTTAGCAGTTTTAGTTGCTTCCGCTTCTTGAGTGTTGCTAATCAAAGACCGCTCTTTCCAGTTATTGAAAAGTTCCATTGCGGCATTGTAGTTATAGCGATTGTGAGCAGCAGAAAAAAGATGCTGCCTCACTGGACTGTCCTTAACCCACTCCTGAAATTTAGTATCTTGAACGATATCTAAGAAATCAGGATGCGCCTGTTGAATTTTCTGAGTTGTAGCATTGATATGCTGTATCTTCTGCTGCTCTTCAAATTCACGAAACTTCGGATGATTTTCAATGGCTTTACTGACTGCTCGTTCAGGGTCATCAAAAAAATCTACATCCTCTTCTTGCGCCGTTGCTCCGCTGTCGTTGTTGGCAACCTGTTGCTGAAGAATACCATCGGTCAGTTTACGTAGTTCACCTATTTCCTGACCTTTTCTTCCCAGTTCTTTTTCGAGATTTTCGTATGAAGAAACAATTTCCTCCATCGATTTACCCTGAAACTTTTCAGGGAGTTCGACCTCCGGTTCTGCTTGAGGTTGTTCCACTTCTGGAGCCTCTTCGATACTCGCATACTGTTCAGCTTCCTCGGCAGTCTCTTGATATTCTTCTACAACAACACTATCCATATAACTAATCCTCCGTCTAAAATAAGATTATGGAGTTAAAACAAGTTGGGATTAGGTTTTAATCTAATTGATCCAACGCTAATTTAGTGGTTGCTTCCAGATTTATAATCATGTTTAGCATGTCCACTTGTCCTCTCCTTAAGAAGAGGGTCTTCTCGTCGTCTATAGTCTGAATGTTTTCTAACGATTGTGCAAGCTCTTCCAGTTCTTTTGAAAAGGAGAGCCAAGCGTCATTAGTAAACAGACTTAGACGTTGCTCAAGAATTTCTTTATCGGTCAAGCTTGCCTCGCTTTAGCAATATTCAGAAGCGTTTCCGATTGTAGATGCTGCATTTCAGGACCGTTACGCATTGTTTCGGACCTTACGTTTTCAGAATCTACTTTAATTTTTTCAATACGTGCTAGTTTTTCAGCAAGATCAACCTGCATCTTAACCATGTCAACTTCGCTAGGAACACCCTGAGCATCTGAAGTAAGCTTTACTGCATGAGCAGTATCCTTCATAGCGCCAGCTTTCATCTCTTCAATTTCCATCTGAAGCTTCTGAAGCTCAAGCTGCTGAACCAACTGCTGAATCTGCTGCTGTTGAGGATCAGGCTGCATTGTCATAGCAATGGCTTGTTTCATTTGATCACGATTAGCAGCAGAACTGTTTTCAAAGATGGACATAAGAAGCATAGAGTGGGGAGGGGTTCCCGGCTGGGTCATAGACATCAACTGGATAAGCTGCGTCATTTCTAGCTCTTTCGCCATAATTCCCATAGTCGAGTAAGCTTTAAACTTGTAGTCCCCTGCAGGATAACGTTCCGGTGAAAATTGAATGTAGCGCAGTGCCGTCTTTTCAATCATAGGAATAAGGAAGTTTTCCTGAAAATTCATAATGGTGCGCTTCTGTCGCTTAATAGACGCTGCCTGAATCATGGACATTCCAGATGCCGTAGAGTTTCTGGGATTAGAGAAGTTACTATTGGCTCCGTCCATAGCTCCGGTTCCCATTTGAACCATACGCTCTAGCTCTGCACTTTCAGTAAACGTATTCTGTGAAACATTTCCAAAGTTCAGAGGAAACAGTGTAGCTCTTGGGTCGCCATTTGTAAGAATAGTCTTACCGGCTTTAACTTCAAACTTAACTCCCCTTGGAAGACGAGTGGCGTCTACTCCCATCATAGGATGAGTAGTCAAAGCTAGTGCGTCAATCCTTGCACGAAGCTCTGCGTCAAGAGCTTTCTGAGGATTGTAACCCTTTTCTGCTATACCACGACCCCAAAATTTATTAGGAACACGGTCTAGCTGGAAAGAAACGAACGGGCGATCTTTCATAAGGTAAGGGTTTTCTGCTGCCTTAAGAACTACAGAGTCGTTGGCAATGACTACAACAGCTTCTACAAGTTCATCGTCTTCGTAGTCAAATTCTTCGTATGTTTCGTCATTCTTAGAAGTCAAATACTTCTTGGGAACTCGACCCCAGTATTCTACAATCTTAACTTTATCCATATCAGAAAGATCAGCAGAAGATTCGTCATCGTACCCAAAATCTACTTTATCGTAACTGCCGAGAGGTTTATCTTCGTAGACACCTTCCTTAATTCCTTCCATGATTTCATACTTTGGCTTGGTAACGATCTGCGCTACACCCAAAGCATCATCAATAGACGTAACACAAGGATCAATCACAAACTCTTTAGGAGTAAGGGAGTCTACTTTTACAGCAGTGATTACTGTTTCAACAGTTGATACCTCTGTAGTAAGCGTATTGGGAACAGGAGCTTCAAAAGGAACTCTTTCAATTTCATCTACTACGTTTATTTTGGCAATGCCAGTACCGTAAATAGCAGCATTTAGAAGACATTCAACAATAGCGTCCTTGCATTTGTTTTTTTCAAGGTCTTCCTGAAGAAGGATTTTAACTACTGTAGCGTCTGTGGGGTTTTGATCAAGAACGTCATCTCTCAAATCAAACCACTGATCCCTTCCAAAGATAGCTTCTTCCAGTTCAGAGACAGTAGACTCAATAGCTTGCTGAGTAGCAGGAGAAATCAATTTAGACTTTTCAGAGTCACGCATCTTGTCTTCATATGACCACACGCCACGCCAAATACGGTAGTATTCGTCCCACTTGTCCATATAGTTAAGATTACGGTGGTCTTCCCACTCTTCAACCTTATCCATAATCCACGTAGCTAGGGATGCTTGGGGGTCTTTATACGACAGTTCATCCATAAATTAATATCCCGATACAGTATCTAGTGGTTCCCATTCTTCGATTTCTATTGACTGTGCAAAGTCCGCAACTGAGACTTGATCTATGTAGGCCAGAGAATCCAAAAGGTCATCATGGGATAGAGAACTTGGAAAGTCTAGCATTTGAGAAATAAAGTCATGGTTCCAGTTAGCTTTTCTAAATTTAATCTTACCGTGTTCCATCCTGCCTTGCAAAGCCCAGACTATTCTGTCTTGTTTTCTTTTGCCGCCGTGAGTTACATCGGTAATGTTAATCCATTTACTTCTAGTACGCATCTCATCTTCGATGTAAGGCATTACTGCGTTTTTCAGCGCACCTGCTTCAATACCTACGGTGCTTGCTTTAACATCAGAAGCTATATCAATAATCTTTGTAGCAGTTTCTTTTACACCCCACCTACCGTGGTGGATATCTTTTACTAGCCACTCGTCACCAACGATTTTAACCACTGATATAGCTGTTTCATCCAGCTTTGAACTTTTAATACCACGGCCTTTGTCAGCTTTTTCGTAACCTGCAGGGTCCACCGACACCACATAATGGCCTTTTGAATCATCGTCGAAGACATCATCTTCAGCATACGTTACCCACTCCTCTTTAAATACACCACCAGAAAAACTTTCGAAAGTTGCTTCAAACTCTTGTCGAAATGCCTGAGTAGACATTGATTTTTTAGCTGCTTCAATTTCTTCTGGATCAAGGAATGGATTATCAGTAGAGTTGAATTGAAACGAATCCCAGTTATCTTCATTTTCTGGTAGCTGTGCATCCTGCCACAGTTGAAAGAAGTGGTTCTTACCTGCGGGTGTTCCTATGAACAACGCGCCGCCTTTGACATCTGCCAAGGTAGGCCTGAGAATCATCTCCCATACCTCTGGTTTCATAGAGGCATACTCATCCATTACAACATACGCTAGGCCCACACCTCGTAATGTATCTGGCCTGTCTGATCCCTTCAGGTAAATTTTCCTGTCGTTGACCAAAGTAAGTGTGGCAGTATTCTCATGCGCTGCTTTAATTACATCCTGACCTACATCCTTAAGAATACTCCAAAGAATATCTTTGGCTTGTTGAAACGTAGGTGCAACGTAGAAGACATCCTTTGCTGGGCTTTGTAGTGCCTTGATGATTAGAACCCAAGCAGCTAAGTAACTCTTACCAAAACGTCTTCCGCAACTTGCTACTTTAAAACGTTTCTCTGACTTAAAGATTTCCATCTGTGCATCATGGAGTGATACATTAAGATCAGTCATTCTTTTTTTCTTCTACGTATTCAGCTTCGATTGTCTTAAATTCTTTTTCTTCTTGTCTTTCTACTGCTTTAACACTGTCAATAATGATATTTATTCCTAAATCTTTGTGTTCTGTTGTAATCTCTACAGCTTTTGTAGTAGGAATAATTCTATCCATGCACATCTTAAGGCAGTGCCTGTCGCCTTCTAATGCTAACTCAATAACCTTGTTTACAATCTCTGGTCCTTTGGAGGACATAAGTTCTCTTGAGAGCTTTGTAAATTTATTAAGAGAACCTTTCGGCCTTCCTTCTGGATTCAGGGGTTTCATTCCTTTACGGAAATTAGGATTGCCTCTTTTCTTCTTTACTTCTGTATCTGACATTCATTACCCCTGACTTTGCCCTACTACGTAGGAAGTCTACCATTTTTTACAACTCCAGTACCTAGCACTAAGTTTATCTGGAGGACTTGTGTCGCACTTATGCCTTGCACGAAAGCTTTTGCGTCGGTTAGGTTGATCTTTTTTAATTGTCATGTTTGGATCACCGAACCTAATTAGCTTCACAGTGTCACCTTTCTTAGCTGCAACTGCAAACTTTTTAGATTTTCCCGGAGTTCTCTTTGGTTTATTGTAACCTGAGAACTTTTCGCCACGATAAGTTATCATTTGTTTTTCTTAGGCTTCTTTTTCGTAGTTTTCTTAGTAGGTTTCTTCTTACCGTAACCGTACATGACGACCTCCTTTAAAAGACAAACTCCAAAACCTAGTGGTTTTGCTTACTTAAGAAGTCTTAAGATGTTACTATGTTATTAATTTTAATAAACTACTTAATGAATAACCTAAGATGTCTTAAGTATAACTATATTATATCATATATTGAGACTAAAGTCAAGCAGTTTCTTAGGACTTCTTAGGAATACCCCGCCCAACCTGAGAAGTCAAGAGTTAATTTTAGTATGCTCAAGTTAATTATCTAATTCAGGGACTTCGAAATTGCTTCTCATGTGGTCCTGAGGGTATATACATAGAAGCGTTGGCTCCATGGGTCCCCCCCGGTAGGCCTGATTCCTTATGAATACACGGGAAGCTTCTCAGGAATTCTGCAGAGGTCCATAGCAGTCCATCGCCATGGTATTCCGTGGTAGTACACGGGTTATTCCGTGGTAGTACACGGGTTATTCCGTGGTAGTACACGGGAATAGGTCCTGAGAATACGGGAGAATACGTGAGAAGAAAGAATGCATGAGTATGGTATTCTCAGGACTTCACAAGCCATCTATCAGGACATCTCAGCGCACAGAACACTGCAGAAAACGTGGGACGGTCCCATAAAATTCATATGATAACCTATTGATTTATAACGCTAACTGAAATTAATTTAAAATTAGTTCATTATTTTATTGACGGGATATTGATGCATCTCTATATTCCTGAGTGTCAATAATGACAAACATTCAGAAAGGTTCTCTACTATGTCTTATCAGGAAACAGTCGAAGCAGTAAACGCCGCCCTTGTTGATGCGTCATTCATGAGTGGACATCAGACCCGCAAACTGGTAACCGAGGTATATCTGCAGGCCGCTGAGATAATCATGAATGAAACGGGTGCGGCATGGCCTGAGAAATCATTGACTAAAAAAATGATAGACGGTTCTCATGTGCTGCAGGACATGTTCGTGATGCTATCTCAGGCGGATCGTTCTGAGCATGTTCGGGATATCAAGTTCACCTATCAGAACTATGACGCGATTATCACTGAGGGAGAAACTAACGGCTGGCGTAAACTAGACGCCATGAGGAAGGCCATCCAGAAGGCTCAGAAGGCCGCTGAGGAAGCTACTGAGGAAGCTACTGAGGAAGCTACTGAGGAACCTACTGAGGACACTACGCCAGACGGTCAGAAGGACGATTACGCCAGTTCCATCTATGCCCTGCTAATACAGGCGGAACAAGCAGGACATGACCCCGCAGAAGTCATTCAGGACGTCGTGAACCTCTTCAAAAACAAGTGAGGGGTGTATTCTCAGGACCGCTTGACAATGCTCAGGCGGTCCTATAGAGTACATTCAACGCTGGAAATCTGGGATGGTCCCAGAAAATTAGAGGAAATAAAATGACTGATACAAGATTTTCTGTTCAAGGTTTCATTGATAACCACACAGCCGCACCACCGTTTGACGCTGAAACGCAAAGTGAAGCTGATGTCGTGTTCAATGATAGGGTTTCCCGTGGCGATATTGAAGTGACGTTGTGGAAAATGGATGGGAATATTCCCTCACTGATAAAAGAATCAAACGAGTAAGTTACTGTAGAAATCTGGGATGGTCCCAGAAAATTGAGAGGATAAATAAAATGGCTAATTATAAAATCATAGGCGTAGGAACTAACGCAAAGACAATCAAGGGCGATGGCTCAGAATATCTGACAGGGATTGTCTACCTGCTACCGGATGACTTCCTGTGTCCCATGTCTCGCACTGCAGCGTGTCGCGAGGGATGCTTGAACACTGCAGGTCGCGGCGCATTCAATAGTGTACAGGCGGCGCGTAAACGTAAATCGGACCTGCTTCTCAAGCTGCCCGAGGAATTCTATAGACTTCTCAGGACGGACTTGATAAAGTTCCAGAAGTATTGCCAGAAGCGGGGTATTCAACCTGTGGTACGTCTTAACGGTACGTCAGACTATAATTGGCGCGATATTATTGAGGAATTTCCCGGCATACAATTCTATGATTATACAAAAGTGTACAATCGTGTCGCTAGGTCATGGCCCTCAAATTATCACTTGACACTGAGCTACAGCGAGGCTAATGTAGAATATGCCGATAACGTGTTGAAGTATTCAACAAAATATAACGCCAATATCGCTGTAGTATTCAGGGACAAAAACAAGATTCCCAAAGTATTCAAGGGGCGTCCTGTAATAGACGGCGATAGCGACGATCTCAGGTTTCTTGACCCTCAGGGGGTAGTTGTGGCACTCTATGCGAAGGGTAAAGCGAAGAAGGACACAAGCGGATTTGTGATCGATTAAAATCTGGGATGGTCCCAGAAAAGTAGAGGATAGAACTATGAACGCATGGCATGATATAATGGAGGAACAAGGACAGATGGTAGCTAGAATTTGGACGAAGAAAGAGACACAGGATACTGTGAAAGCTTTGAGAAAGGCTGGATATACCATACCGCCGAAGGGTAACACTGGAATGTATCAGACAGAGGAGGAGTATGAACCGGGCAGAAAAGTTTTTGTTGCAATGGTATTCACAAGAGGGTATCTTGTCAGTTATTGGGATAAATTATTTCAAGAGGAGAAAGAGTAATGGATTATTATAACTGGTGCCAAGAACTAGAACGTAGGTATGACACAATGCCGACATGGTATTGGTCACCTACAGTCAGACGAAATGCTTATGAAACAGAAGTAAAAATGCAGAAGGAATTGTTCAGTGCTAAGAATCTTAAAAGCAGTACTAAGTGACGACTTGTCACTACTCTTGATACAGATTTTAATGTTTATATTCTTTGTGAGGTTGATCTAATGAAACTATTTAAAATATACCAGATCATCAACAACGGCTACGACACCTTCGACAGTGCTGTAGTGGTTGCTAATAGTGCAGAAGAAGCACAGAAGATACACCCCTGTGATGGATCAGATGACTTTTTGCTATACGATAATTGGGTATCACGCCCTGATTTAGTGAAGTATATATATCTGGGTGAAGTCGTGGGTGAACCTGACGATGACATCTACCCCGGTGCTATAATTTGTGCATCTTTTAACGCAGGATAAATAAAATGAGATGTAAAATATGTGACGCGGTCCTCAGTTCGACAGAGTTAAAACGTCTGGACGTAGACGGAACCCACCTTGACATTTGCAATAGGTGTGTCGGAAACATATACGAAACGACAGAGGAGTATGATTTTATCAACGATGTAAATTTAGTTGTTGACAATGAGGACGAACCCCTGTAAGATACTTAGGAAGGCTTAGGGATATGATTAATTATTCTTAATGATTATATTCTTAAGACTTCCTAAGAAATCTGGGACGGTCCCATAAAATCAAACAAGAAAGGAGTTGTTATGTCTTCCAAGAACTTTCGACGGAAGGAACCTAAGAAAAGAAACCCTGTGAAACGTGACATGGATAAGATGCACAGTCATAAAACATTTCGCAGTCTTAAGCGTGATCTTTCGGTCGAAGCAATAGAACAAGAACTTAATGAATATCTGAATGGAGAACACGATGGATAAAGTATGGATTGTCTTCTGCCATGACGGGTACGATGTCTCCAAGGTATCTAAAGTTTTTTCAAACGAGGAAGATGCTGTTATCTGGAGGGACTTTGCCACTAAGTTAGGGGATGACAGATGGAATGGATGGTACATGAAGGAGTTCGATGTAGAATAACAGTTGACAAACGAGAGAATCTTTTGTATTATATTTAGGTAAACAGATAGGAGATCAACATGAATCAGGTTCAACAAATCTACCGCCACCTTGAAACAGGCAAGTCCATCAGTGGATACGAAGCTCGCGACCTTTACCGGATTGCTAGTCTCCCACGCCGGATCAACGACCTTGAAGAACAAGGTTTTAAGATCGAACGTTCAAGACGTACTGACCCTACTGGTCGCCGTTACGTTCGCTATTCTCTCTCTAAATAAGGAGCATAAGCTATGATTACCGAAGGCATTGTTGCGTTTTCAAATCTCGAAGAGACTGAACTTTACAACGGACAGGATACTGGTAAGTATTCTATCACCCTGACGCTGGACCCTGACGAAGCAGCCAAGCTGGCAAGCGAAGGTATCAAGCTGAAGGAGTACAAGAACCAGCCGCAGCGTAAGTTTGTCACCAAGTTCTCAGGATTCCCTGTCCTTGATGCGGACGGAGAGGCTACTGCGAAGTACATTCCCTACGGTTCCAAGGTCAAGGTTATGTGGGACCCCGGCAAGCCTCACCCTCAGCATGGTGTCGCGCCATACTTCAAGAAGATCAAGGTTCTTGAGATGGCACAGATGGATGGTGGAGTAGACGAAGAGGATTTCTAATGCTTGAGCAGTCAGTGTTTGTATCCAAGGCATCTTGTCCCGCTTGCAGAGCAGCCGGTGGTGACAAGAAGGGAGACAACCTAGCGGTCTACAGCGACGGCCACGGGTATTGCTTCAAGTGTGGATATACACGGGCGGGAGGGGCTTCGGCTCCCCCCGCTCCCCTCTCTCAATACAAATCGAAAAGGAAAGTAGAAATGACCGGACTCTCAGGCCCACTTAAGGACCGTGGTATTTCTCAGAAGATTGTAGAAAAGTTTGGAGTTACTCTTGAGCATGACAAGGACGGGCGTGTAACCCGTCATCATTACCCCTATCGTTTGCAGTCGTCGGGCGATGTAGTTGGAACCAAGGTTCGTCGGTGCGAGACAAAAGACTTCTATTCCACAGGCACCTTGGAAGCCACAGGACTATTCGGACAAAGCATCTGGGCTGAAGGTGGTAGGTTTGTCACTATCACCGAGGGAGAGATCGATGCTATGGCTGTTGCTGAGATGTTCGATGGGAAGTACCCCGTCGTCAGCATCAAGCGAGGAGCAGCAGCAGCAGCTAAGGACATCAAGGAATCTCTCCCGTGGCTGGAGACTTTCGATAAAGTTGTTATCTGTTTTGATAACGATCCTGCAGGTCAGAAGGCATCCGAAGAAGCCATGACTTTATTCTCTCCGGGTAAGGCAAAGGTAGTTACACTGCCTATGAAAGATGCCGGTGATATGTTGGCTGCGGGTAAGGTACAGCAGTTCGTCAAGGCATGGTGGGATGCGAAGGCATATAAACCTGCCGGGGTTGTATCTCTATCTGACGAAGCTTGCTGGGATGCGTTTGTGAACAGAGGCAAGGCGGAGATTATCCCCTTCCCTTCCTCGTTTGGTACACTCAATCGCATGATGAACGGTGGCATGGGGGCAGGGGAGGTGACTGTCATAGGAGCCTTAACATCTGTAGGTAAGACCACATTCGTAACCAACTTGTTGTACGGTTTGTACAATGAAACCACCCGCAGGATAGGGGCTGTCTTCCTTGAGTCCTCCATTGGAGAGACGACCGAGAACGTCGTCAGTGTCGTCGGCGGTGTGAACATCAAGATGATACAGGAGGAAGACAGGGACTACACCAAGTACCGTGGCTTCTATGATGAGGTCAAAGAGTCTGACCGTATACACATCGATGACCATGCCGGATCGTCTGACATCGAAGACCTGTTCGCTCGTATGCGTTACCTGATCAAAGGTCTGGACTGTGAGGTTATCATCCTTGATCCTCTACAGGCAGCAGTACAGTCGAATGAGAACGGGATGATAGACTCGTTCATGGATGGCTGCTTGAAGCTTGCCAAGGAAACCAATGCAGCTATCATCATCGTATCCCATCTCAGGAAACCTGCAGTCAAAGACCCTCACGATGTCAGTGAGTACGACATGAAAGGATCAGGGTCTATCAATCAGATTGCATTTAATACCATCCTCCTGAGCCGCGACAAGCTGTCTGAGGATGACTATGAACGCAACTGCACTAAGGTTCAGCTTGTTAAGTGTCGTCGCACAGGACGCACAGGACACGCTGGCTGGCTGTACTTCGACACAGACACAGGGCGTATGGTTGCCGGTGCTGCGCCTGAGATTCAGGGAGTAGCTGATGAAGAATTCTGATGTCGGAAGATTGAATCGATCATTGTATGTCAAGAGCAGGACAAACTATTCATGCGAGGTATGCAATCAACACTATCCTGAAGAGGTGCTGGAGTTTCACCATCGAAATCCCAAGACAAAACAGTTCGGACTCAAGGCATCCAAGTGGAGGTCGAACAGGTTGAACCAAGAAGTTCTTGACGAAGCTGCCAAGTGTGCTATACTATGTAGTAACTGCCATAGACTTGAACACGTTGCTTTAAAAAACGGTGAGACATTGATAGATGACACAGAAGCTTATACTAGATATCGAAACCACCGCTTTCCCCGTCAAGAACATCTGGATGATTGGGACAATGAGTTTGGATTCTGGATACAAGAAGAACTTTTTAAATCCAGCGGTTGAGAGAGAAGAAATACAGGAGTATATCAATGGGTTTGACATTATTATTGGTCACAATATTACAAATTTTGATCAACCAGTTTTAGAAAAACACCTTGGTATTTCTTTTGATAGCGTGGAGATTGAGGATACTCTTGTCATGTCGAGGCTGTACGATCCACAATTAGACGGGGGTCACTCGCTACGTGCATGGGGAGAGAGGCTGAAGTTTCCAAAGTCTGAGCATGATGATTGGACTAAGCTCTCAGAAGAGATGATTAAGTACTGCACGATAGACGTTGAAGTTACTGCTAAGTTATACACCAAGCTTGCTGAATTGCTCAGTAAGTTTCCCGGAGAGTCTGTAGAACTGGAGCATAAAGTTCAGCAGATTATCTCTAAACAAGAACGAACTGGTTGGTTGCTTGATATGAAGAAAGCTTTTGACATACAAGCGCAACTAAAACAAAGGAGTATTGAAGTTGAAAAAGAAGTGCATAAAAGGTTTACGCCGCTACCTGTATTTGTCAGGGAGGTCACTCCTAAAATTAAAAAAGATAACACCCTTAGCAGTGTTGGTCTTAGGTTTCTTGGTGATGATTACAGTAGCATCGCTGGTCCGTTTTCTAGGGTAGACTGGCCTGAGTTTAATCTAGGTTCGAGACAACAGATCGGAAGACATCTTAAGTTCTACGGATGGAAGCCAGAGAACTTTACTGAGAAGGGTCAGCCGATAGTAGACGAAGGAATTTTATCCAAGGTTGATATACCCGAAGCCAAACTAATAGCTGAGTATCTTATGTTGCAGAAGAGATCAGCGCAAGTTCAGTCTTGGATAGAAGCGGTGGAGGAAGACGGCAGGGTACACGGTAGGGTCAATCCTATCGGTGCAGTAACGGGACGCATGACCCATAGCAGCCCTAATATGGCACAAGTCCCTGCCTCTTACTCCCCGTATGGCACTGAATGTCGTCAGTGCTGGACAGTACCAAAAGGTTACAAGCTTGTAGGCATAGACGCGGCAGGTCTGGAGCTTAGAATGTTAGCCCATTACATGAACGATGAGGAGTACACACATGAAGTCACGCACGGAGACGTACATACAGCAAACCAGAAAGCTGCTGGCCTTTCAACAAGAGACAACGCTAAAACTTTTATCTATGCTTTCCTCTACGGCGCAGGAGATGCCAAGATCGGAAGCGTTGTCGGCGGTTCTAAACGAGACGGAGCAAAACTTAAAGAAAAGTTTCTCACTAACACACCATCTCTTCGAACTCTACGGGAACGAGTCCTACGGGCGGCCAAGCGGGGCCACCTCAGAGGACTCGACGGCAGACGCCTGATAGTACGAAGCGAACACGCTGCTTTGAATACACTTTTACAGTCAGCCGGTGCAGTTATTATGAAGAAAGCATTGACAATCTTAGATGAGTATGCTATCATACATAGCATGGACTACAGATTTGTAGGAAATATACATGATGAGTTTCAGGTAGAAGTTAAGGAAGCTCATGCAGAAAAGTTTGGATGGTTGGCAGTAGAGTGTATCAAAGCGGCTGGTACTCGGATGGAACTCAAGTGTCCTTTGGACGGTGAGTACAAAGTCGGAGACAACTGGGCATCAACTCATTAATCTGGGACCGTCCCATAAAACAGGAGATTAAAATGGATAAGACAATCGACACCTTAGTAGAAGATGTCTACAAACTAATGAAGGATCGCAACTCTGATAAGAGTGTCGATGTCGAAACCGAGATTGATAAGTTCGGTGAAGCTATGAAAGACATCATGCGTAAGGAGTTCCTGCCTAGCACAGGCGCAAGACAGAGCAGTAAGCTTCGTCTCTCTGCGGTAGGTAAGAACGATCTAGTTCAGTGGTATTCATACAACGGATATCGTGGCGAGAAGATCAAACCATATACCCTTATCAAGTTTATGTACGGACACATGGTAGAGGAGATGCTCCTGCTTTTCGTAAGGCTCTCAGGCCATGAGGTTACTGATGAACAGAAGCAGGTTAAGGTGGCAGGTGTTACCGGACACATGGACTGTAAGATCGATGGTCTTGTAACGGACGTTAAGTCTACCACCAAGTTTGGCCTGATGAAATTCAAAGACAGGTCACTTGCAAAGCACGATGACTTTGGATACGTGGATCAGATCAAAGCCTACGCACATGCAGAGGGAGATCGTAAGTGGGCATGGCTTGCAATGGACAGAGACAGCGGTAAGCTTGCAGTCCTACAGTACGACCTTGATAACACTGACGATCCAATGCATGAGTTCTTCTCAGGTGACATTGAAGAAAGGATTGAGCATGTAAAAAAGTCCGTCAAGCAGGAAGACCGACCATCAAGATGTTACTCTCCAGTGGAGGATGGGAAGTCAGGAAATTTAAAACTCTCTACTACCTGCTCATACTGCCAGTTCAAGAGACATTGCTATCCAGAAGTGCGGGCTTTTGCTACAGGCTCTGGACCAAAGTTCTTAACAACTACCGTAAAAGTTCCTAAGAATCGTAAGGGATATCCCTATCCCGAAATAAACCTAGACAATGAGGAGAACAACTATGATTGAATTTAAAGTAGTCAACACACCGCGACATGATCGTTTTGAAACGACAGTCTCAGCACTATTGAATGACGGATGGGAGCTTCATGGAACACCCTTCGTGTCCCAGACAGGCGGGATGACACAGGCCTTGGTCAAAGAAGTAAAGACCTCTCGCGTAAAAAAGTCTAATGACACCGTATCGTAATAAGTTTGAAGAGACTGCGGGACTTCTTCTGAAAGATTACTGTAAGTATGAACCTGAGAAAATCCCCTACGTAGTTCACCGGAATTATATACCTGATTTTGTAGGTCGTAATGACAAGAACAGGATTGATATTCTAGTGGAAGCTAAAGGTTTCTTTAGGGTAGGGGATACTCAGAAGTATAAAGCCATTAGGGACAGTCTCCCCAAAAAGAAACAGCTAGTGTTCCTCTTGTACAATCCAAACAAGAAGCTAAGGAAAGGAAGCAAGATGACAATGGCTGGGTGGTGTGAGAAGGAGAAGCTTAAGTGGTATACTTTGGAGGACATAAAAGATGCCTTTATCAACTGACCAGTTTGTTCAGAGGCTTTCCGAAGTAGCAGACCCTACTCTACTTTGTGAGTTGCTGAACATCACCAGCGAAGATATCCTAGAAAGGTTTGATGATTTGCTGGAAGAAAGGATGTATTATCTCAGAGAAGTTTTCGACATTGATGTTGAAGAAGTACTGGGGTTTGAAGAGGAGTACGGAGAATGAAGGTTCAACTTATAGATTACATGGGGTCTGACCTGACTATCGTAAACGCAGCAAGGGTTAGCTTCAGTAAACAACATTCAGACTTACAAGACGGTGATGAAAAACTTATCAACTACCTTGCCTCTCATAAACATTGGTCCCCTTTTGCACATACTAGCCTACAGTTTCGTATCAAAGCACCTATCTTTGTAGCTCGGCAGCTTGCCAAGCACCAAGTAGGTCTGGTCTGGAACGAGGTAAGTAGGCGGTACGTGTCTGATGATCCAGAGTTCTATGAACCTGAACATTGGAGAGGGGCTGCGGAGAATAAAAAGCAGGGTTCTTCTGATGAGATTATAGACATCAATCAACATGATCAAATGGTTGATCCTTATCATATGTCCTTGAACAAAGCCCTGTGGACATACAAACATCTATTAGAACTGGGGGTATCTCCTGAACAGGCACGTATGGTGCTGCCTCAGAGTGCGTATACTGAGTGGTACTGGACCGGATCATTGTACGCCTTCAGCCGTGTATGTAAACTGAGGTTGGCTGAGGATGCACAGGCAGAGACAAGCTTCATTGCAAAAGAGATTGACAGTCGTGCTAAAATGTTTTATAATATAAGTTGGGATGCACTGATGAAAGAGGAGAATTAAAATGAAGCGTGACAACATTCTTGCAGAAGCAAGCGACCTTATCAACGGTGATCGTGCAGTAGACTATGGAGATGCCACTCTAAATCATATGAGAATTGCAGAGTTCTGGAATAATTATACTGATCATCAGCTTAAGTTGTCTGCCTCTGATGTTGCTATTATGATGATACTTGTTAAGGTAGCTAGGTGCATGGAGACATACAAAGACGACAGCTTTATTGATATATGTGGTTACGCTGCACTGGCAGCAGAGATGTCAGCAGTCACCCCAACGGAGGACGAACCTCATGGATGAGTACATCGAACAAGCATACATGACGGAGCTTTTAAAAGAAGGATTGTCAGAAGAAGTAGTTATTCTTTTTAAAGAGTTAGCAATGTTGAATGAAAGGAGTCTTACGTACTTTGTAATCGAAGCTCTTGAAGACTTTGCTATTCAAATGAATCAGGAAGCCGACTTCTTTGCCACCCATGCACCATCAGTTCACTAAGGAAAATAACAATGACTTTTAAATCTAACGAGAATCCAATGTTCCGCTCCAAGTTTAGCGAAGACATCTTCAAACACAAGTATGCCCATGAAGGGTGCATGACTTGGCATGACTTAGCTAAGACCTTGGTTGATGATGTATGTGGTGATCTCCTTACGAAGGATGAGGTAGGTACTCTTACAGAGATGGTACGAGAACTTAAGTTCATACCCGGTGGTCGCTACCTGTACTACGCTGGCCGTCCTAACAAGTTCTTCAACAACTGCTATCTCTTGAAGGCTGAAGAGGATAGCCGAGAAGATTGGGCCAACCTTAGCTGGAAGGCTGAGTCCTGCCTGATGACAGGCGGTGGTATCGGTGTGGACTATTCGGTCTATCGTCCAGAAGGTTCTGGTCTGAGCAAGACAGGTGGTCTATCCAGCGGACCTATACCTAAGATGCAGATGCTGAACGAAATTGGTCGCAGGGTTATGCAGGGTGGTAGTCGTAGGTCTGCCATCTATGCCAGCCTGAACTGGAAACACCGTGACATTGGTGCCTTCTTGGCAAGTAAGAACTGGTACGATATGGACGTAGGCCAGACAGGTTTCAGCATAGGTCAGGTCAAAGAACAGGACTTCAACTTCGCGGCACCACTGGACATGACAAACATCAGTGTCAACTATGACACAGAGTGGCTATTGAATTACTGGAAGACAGGGGAAGTAGGTGAGACGTTTACGACTAACGTCAGACAGGCTCTGAAGACTGCTGAACCGGGGTTTAGTTTTAACTTCTTTGATAAGGAAGATGAGACACTCCGCAACGCTTGCACTGAGGTGACATCCGCTGACGATAGCGACGTGTGCAACCTTGGTTCTATCAACATGGGACGCATCAGTAGCCTTAAGGAGTTCAGCCAGACCGTAGAACTAGCAACCAAGTTCCTGATGTGTGGTACTATGAAAGCAAAGCTGCCTTATGAGAAGGTCTATGAGACACGCGAGAAGAACCGTAGACTTGGCCTTGGTCTGATGGGTATGCATGAATGGTTAATTAAGAAAGGTCAGAAGTATGAAGTCACAGATGAACTTCACCAGTGGCTATCAGTATACAAAGGTGTCAGTGATAAGGTTAGCAGAGAAACTGCTGATGAGTTTGGCGTTACCCGTCCTGTTGCTAATAGGGCTATCGCTCCTACTGGCAGCATTGGTATTCTTGCTGGTACTTCTACTGGTGTTGAGCCTATCTTTGCTGTTGCCTACAAGCGCAGGTATCTCAAAGGCGGTAACAAGTGGCACTATCAGTACGTTGTAGACAGTGCAGCACAGGAGATCATTGATCTGTACGGTGTGAAACCTGATGGCATTGAGTCTGCCTTGGACCTAGCGAGTGACTACAAGCGTCGGATGAAGTTCCAAGCTGACGTACAGGACTATGTTGATATGTCCATCAGCAGCACGATCAACCTGCCAGAGTGGGGAAGCAAGCTTAACAACGAGGACACGGTGGAGGACTTTGCTAATACCCTTGCTAGTTACGCTCACAGGCTGCGAGGCTTCACGGTGTACCCTGATGGATGCAGGGGCGGACAGCCTCTATCTTCAGTGTCCTATAGCGAGGCTGTAGACAAGCTCGGTGAGGAGTTTGAAGAGGGATTGGAGACACATGACATCTGTGACATCACAGGACATGGCGGAAGTTGTGGAGTCTAAGAGTCCCTGTGTGAACGTGTGTCAGCTAGAGAACAGGACACACAACATGATCTGTATAGGTTGTCTGAGAACGCAAGAGGAGATTGCAGATTGGATGACCTATACAGAACTTGAGAAGGCAAGAGTTCTCGAAAGGGTTAAGACTTCTTCCCTGATGGAGTGACAGACCAGCTTACTCTGCTTGGGCCGGTCTTTTTACTAGCTTCCATTTTAGAAATACGGGAGGCTACAGACTTAGGTCTACAGGCAGGGTAAGCTCTCTTGTCGTTCTTACCGCTTCGACCACAAGGCTTACCTGTCTTAACGTCAGTCCATTCCTCACCAAACCATTTACCAAGACCACCCTTAGCCATTCTTCTTAGCCTTCATCTTAGCAGTCTTCGATAGGTCTTTGAAGTGATACAAACGTTGGCTGGTTTTACCATGAGTTTTACCTGAGTGTAGCTGACCATTGGGCATCTTATGCATACCACCCTTGTGTTCTTTCCCGTCTCTGAAGTAGTGCTTCATTCCTTTAGCCATTATGATTTCCTCTTTACACGGTTGTCAGCACCCTTCCAAGAGCCTCCCATTCTTTTGTATTCCTTAGCAGCCCAAGCGTTTGCATAGGCAGATGGGTACACCTTGAACTTTCGTTTAGCTTTGGCCTTTGCCTGTGACCACTTAGATGGGTCTTTGGGTATTGATTTAGATTGTGCCATTATTCTTCCTCTTGCTGTTGTCTAACTAAGGGTTTACCAGCCAATGCGGCAACCTTAGCTTGGGCTAATCCTGCAGCTAGTATATCTTCATTTCTAATAGGAGCTTTGTAATTGGCTAGAGCTTCTGCTGTTCTGAGGTTTGCTTTACTAGCACTACCAGAGCCAGCCCCTACTTTTCTACCGGAAACTGGAAGTCCTGCGGACATGGCTGCTTCCACTTTCTGCCCGACACCTTCTGCCCTTGGCATACTTCTCTCAACCACACCCTGTTCTCCCTTAGCAATCTTTGCAAGGTCAAACTCAAAAGGAGTTACAGTAGTTATCATACGGCTCTTAGCAAGAGGAGCTTTAATGGCAGTGTCTTTGATATTTGTTTTACCACCTGTAATTTTATTAAGTTTAGAAAGAGGTACGTTCAGCAGATCGTTTTCATCCGAAACCATTACAATCATTCTACCGTTGGGTTTGATAGTAGTAGCGTAGTTTACCCCTCCTAGCTCAACGGCATCACTTCTCATACTGCCCATGATTATAGGAGCTTCGTTGTCTTTTAACACACCGGCTTTGTTTCTTATCTTAATAGGAAGTTTCTCGTAAGCAACACCGTCTCTCATTACAATTTTATTTTCCTTTCTAAGCTCTGCTATTTTTGCTTTGCTTTTCACAGGCTTCTTCAGATCAGGTGCGTTCTCAAGTGCCTTGAGAAGATTCCTATTGCTTGTGAAAGTACCTCCTTGAAAGACAGAAGCAAGCTGCTCTCTGTTTACACCACCAAACGGGTCTTTTCTTCCCGCCCTTACAGGGTCTATGAGTTTTCCAGATGCTCCTGTACTTGGATTTCTAAGAGCCATGCGATAGTTTTTTTCAGGGTTTACATTCCACGCCTTCTTTATCTCCCTGAAAGCTGTATCGGCCTCTCCTTTTGAAAGATCAGTAGACCCTTTTACAAGATCATAATATGATTTAGAACTTAGATCAGAAAAACCTCTAAAGTCTAGGCCATCAAGAGCAGCTAAGAACTTAGGCTGCTGCCTGTCGTACTGTTCGTAATACAACTTGTTAGCGTTTGCCTGACCCATCACTTTTTTAAGGGCTGTTGATCTTTCCGTACTAAGTGTTCTAATTTTCTCAGTAATTTTATTTTGCTGCTTTCCCGTAAGACCCGGCTGCAAAAGTTTATTTTCTAGCTTTTCAATTTTTGATGGAATCTTGTCATACTTGTTAAGCTCTTGTTGAGACACTCGTTTAAGATTAACAGGAACCCCTCCCTCTCTTATGTTTGCTCTTGCTTGGGGACTTAACCGTTGTTCCGCTACATTGGCAATTCCCTTAACAGCAGATTCGGACAAACCAAATAGTCCAGCAAGAGGACTTCCATAGAAACCCCTTACATAATTAGGAACATTTTCTAAACCCTCAAGAGCCTTGTCTGCAAAATACTCACGGGCAGGTCTAGAAGCATCCCCAAGAAATCTTAAGCCTCTGGCAAACGGAACAAAGTTAGTACCTATTGCAGCCGCGTTAAGAACAGAAGGGTCTTTAGCCATAGCTACTGAATCTGCAGCCACGCCTGTAGCAGTACCAACATAAGGTACTGGAGACGTTACAAGAGCAGCCTTGTCCAAAGTAGACATGTCATTGAACATCCCCTTTGCAGCCTCTTTGGTAAGTAGGCCTCCTATCAGTGCGTCTATAGCAGGAGGGGAGCTAGTTTGAAGTAGCTCGTCCCTAATAGACTTAGTAATTCTATCAAACATGCCCATTACTCAGATGCCCTTTCCCTTTCTTTCCGCTCCATAGCTTTCTCAGCACCCCCACCAAACCACATATATGCAAGGTTACCGTAGCCGGGTATAGTTCTTAGAATCTTAGTTGTTTCTGTGTCTTCTGCATTCAAGTCAATTCCACCTTTAACAATGTTGTCCAGAAGAGTAAGAGGGGGAGCGAGAGTATTGGCAAAGGCCTGTGTCACCTCGCCCCTTTGCAGATATTTTTCTGAAGTGTACTTGCTTAAACCGTAGATGCTGAGAATGGCCCACAGTGCTTCACCTGGCAAATCCTCTACACGCGAAAGCTCTTGCCCCGACATAATTTTCTTTACCTGATCAATGCCTACACCGGAAGCACTGAGGTATGCACCAAGCCTAATAGCGGTCATGGCAGCTTTGGCTTTGTTTCCTTTGTTGTATTCCTGAATAACATTGCGGCGTACAATGTCTGCCTGTTTAAGTGTAAAAGATTTTAGCATGTACACAAGCCTATAGTTTCCCGCTGTAAGGTAAACGGGAGGAAGCTCAGAAAGAGTAATAGGCTGTAGATCGGCAAGCTCGTTAAACAAAAGAAATTTAATATCTTCAGTAACTCTTTTGTTTTTAAGATCGTCTACAACATTGTCCATGTTATCAGGAAAAGTATTCTTCCATTTATCTCTAAAGGCTTGCTCACCTTTTGGAGTACGCACGGCTTTTCGGTTAGAACGGTAAGCAGCGTTTACTGTAGTTTCTTTAGAAAGCCTATCAACAAACTTAAATCCAGAAGCTTTAAACGTAGTCTCCAAAGCTTTCGAAAGTACGCTTGGATCGTTAAACTCTCTGGATATCTGGTCATCCATGATCTGTGAAAGCTTTACTTTCTTAGGCAGCATGAGAGACATGAACGTGTTGGACGCCCCCTTCAGTGCTGCTGTAACTGCAAGGTCACCCATCTGAACTAGAGCAGAAAGAGGTTTTGCTATGGTATACAGATAGCCAGCTTCTTTGACAGTGGCGGCTACCCTGCCTAGCGGTGTTTCCCCTTGAACAAACCTAGCCTTAAGCAAATCAATAGCTTTCTGCTGATCCACGGGAGACAGGCCAGTTAGTTCTCTTTCTACAAAGGAACCTATTGAACCTTCAAGATCAATAGTTCCATCCGGTTTCAAAGGCGGAGAAATAAGCGTACCGTCTTTTCTTTTCTTTCCTACACCGAAAAATTTATTACGTTCATTATAGTTGATGGCTCCACGAACATAGTTTTCTATCGCTGCTTCTGGCTCTGCATAGAAAGGAAGCAAGGAATTATCTACATCAACGCTTCGGCTCTTAAGGAAACTAGGGCCGGGGGTGTCAATGCCAGCAGCGCGTCCTCTAAGTACGGCATTGTTAATTGACTCCCTTATAGCAAGAGGTATGTCCTCTACTTTAATCTTCTTCTCTTTTGCATAGGCAGCTTGAGCAGCTTTAAAAGGTCCAGCATGTCTAGGGTTTCCAGTATCCAGAGCTTTGAAGAGTCCCTCTTTATCTTTGACAAGGCGGGGAAAATAATTAACAAGACCCTTTTCGTCTCCGATACCAATAACAGGTTTCAACTCATCAAGAACTTTTCTGACTTCTTGAAAGTTTGTAAACATTGTATCACTAACGCGAGACATAAGTTCTTCTACTCTGGAAAAACCTTTAGTCTCTGCATTAGCAAGCTCCCTTGCAATTTCCTTTTTTAGAGGACTATTGCCAAGAGACTTCATCTCCTGCTGAAAAGGTCGAATCCGAGCCATATACTCTTTAGTGCCATTTATTGTTCCGTATTCAAATCTACGAAGTCTAGCAGCCATAACTGGCGAGATGTTACTCAACTGTGTGGAAAGAATGCCAAGAACTTTATCTGCACCGGGGCTGTAGAACCTAGACGCTGCACTATCTTTTGTGATTGCCTTAGACCTAGAGAACTCAGGAACAGCAGCCTCTATTAAGTCTTCAGGCTTCATCTTAGTTCTGTCCAGCGAGTTTATAAACTTACGCTCAGAAACCCCTGCTTGAGCAGCAAGACGTGGAAGTGACTCAGCAGACAAGCTTCCCCACGGAGATGCCAGTTCATTGTTGACTGTCTTCTGCACCTTAGCCACCGTCTTACGGGCAGTCCTGTCAGCTAGTTTCTTTCCAACAACACTGGCTCCACCGGCAAACGCGCCGCCAGCAACGGTCATCACCGCCATCTTACCGGGGTCTACCTCACCTGTCTTAGAGTAGTCCTCCAGACCACTGTATGCCGCTCCTAAGCCAGCACCCCCTACAAAAGCACCTTTAACTCCTTTGGTAAAAGGTAGTAGAATAGAGGGATCAGTAATATCCCCAGCTATTCCACCTAGTGTAGCACCTATGTTGCTTTCATCTGGAGTAAAATCATATCCGTACTCTTCTAAGAGAAGACGTTCCTTTGCCCTGTACAGCATCTCCCGTCTTTCGGCAGGAGTAGCTTTATCAAAACCTTCGCCATAGTTTTCATTGACATCTCCATCCAACCAGAAATCATAGCCAGTTGCTATAGTAGCTGCGTCCAAAGCATAGCCCATCAGACCATCACTTTTATCATAATGATATTTGAACTGCTCCCATGTAGAGCCGGACCTGTCCTTGATAATTCCTTTGTCTTCGGTGTATCTATCGCCGGGTTCAACGCCCTCCTCTTGCATCCAAGGATTTGCAGCGATATCCTCAGCAGTCAAGGACAAGCCTACTGGAGAAGGCTCCTGATCCTCAGAAAACTTTCGGATAAGATTCCCTTCTTCGTCTATCTCGTCTCCCGGCTGAACACGATACTCCTGATACTGAGTAGTGTTTCTTATGTCTTCTAGGGTAATTACATAATTAGCCATATTTGATTACCTTGATGATGGTTTTGGCATTGGGCTGTTTATCCCACCCGTAGAAGTGCTAAAGGAACCTTGAGGCATTGCTGCTGGTCGAGGCGCTCCAATAGTAGGCGGTTTTTCAAAAGTTCTTCCCCCACCTGTTTTTGCAGCGGGAGCTTGAGAAGACCCAAGAATTATCTTAAGAAGTTCTAGTGTTGATTTACCTTTGTAAGCTTTTTGAGTTCTAAGTTTTGCCATCGTTTCGACAACAGCTCGAATGTTTTCTTCATTGGGTTTCCCAAATGTTGATCCAACGTTGTCTTTAAATCTTGAATCAAATGCCTTTGTAATCTCTGGGTTATCTGTTATGTATTTTTCCACGGCTTTTTTTTCGGATTCACGAAGCTCACTGTACTTGTCCCCACCTGTACCCATCGTAGCAATTCTTTTTTCCAACAACCTAATTTCCGCTTCTTTCTTTTGTTTCTCGAGGGGTCGCATCTCTGCTTCAGCCTCAGCCCTCTTTCGTGCCAGTTCAGCCGCTGCTTCAGCCCTAACATCTGCTTTCTGTTGAAGTTTAAGTCCTGTTTCGGCCCTTCTCATGGTTCCCATGGATGCTGCTTGCTGAAGAAACTCTTTAGCCTCATTCATATACCCACGTTTAACAAGCTCTGTGTATCCTAACTTTGCTTCTTCTTCTGTGATATTACCGTCAGCAGCAAAACCACTGAGAAGCTTCATCATTTCATCACGGTCTTTATCAAGCTTAACCGCAGCCGCCATACGAGGATCAAGACGCCTACCTTCTCCGGTCAACATACCACCTATGCCACCAGCTATGTCTCCAACGCTCTCACGCATACCCTGAGTAGCTCTGGCAACAGTGGCAACCAAGGGGTCCATGCCAGCACCTGCTTGCTGAATACGATCCTGACGTTCTTTCTGAAGCAACAACTGTGTCATACGTGCGTTGTTGCCACTGCCTGAAAATAAACCATTAGCCATTTTCGTTTTCCTTTTTATTAACTTTAATTAAATCTATAATCATTCCTGAGATGTCTAACTCCCACCACTTTTCACGAAGATTGCTTTTTGCTGGATTAGCGTGGTGATTGTTATGCCACCCCTCTCCCCAATTAATTAGAGACAACCATACGCAATTACATGAGTTATCTTTAATAGTGTGATTTTTATAGCCCACATCAAGATGGTTTACGTAGTTTGTAAGCGCCTGTACTAACATTACTAAAATAGAGGGTATAATAAACATAAAATATAAGAGTTGAAACCCCCCTAACAATAAAAGCAATCCAACATACGTTGTAATAATTAAAACCCAATATCTATTAGTGTATTTAATATAAGGATCGCGGGATAGTGGTAATACTTGTCTAACCATCTTCATTTCATTTAGCGAGTACCTTAAAAATAGCATCTTGATAAAACCCCGCGAAGGGTCGTGTGGATCGTCCTCTTTGCTATCAGAATGTTTGTGATGGATTCTATGTATTCCTGCCCAGCCTAATGAGCTTCCGGTGCCTGATAATAATGCAAGAGTAGAAAATAAGTATTTTATACCTCTGCTCTTAAATTTAAAACTGCTATGCGCCCAATACCTATGGTTAGTTACTACAATTCCAAGACAGTCATACAAAAAATACATAAGCAAACTTAAAAGTATGGCGGAAAATGTAAAATTAACAAAACTAAAAAGTAAAACTAGTGAAATTAAATTTATTATAAAAAGGTATCGTACTTTATTTAAAGATGCGTTCATCTAAATAACCTATAGTTCTGACCACTGGCCTCATTATGCCTTTTAAAAAAATTTGCAAGAGCTTATAGCGAAAAGAAAGAACTTTTTTATCCAAATCCATTTTGTAATAGTTTGTTAAGACCCTTGCAATTTTAGTTCTGCCAAACATTTTAGCTAGCCTTGGCCCTACAAGGTCGTAGCCCTTCATAAGATACGGATCGTTTCTACGTAGATTTATTCCATACTTGCGATTAGCACTAAATGTTTTGTAGTCTGTTACTCCGTTAGCGTAGGCTGCAGTGCAGATGTATGTGCCAGCACCACCACCACCGCCACCGCCAGCACCACCGCCACCGCCACCGCCACCGCCCCAATCAGACATGTCGCCAAAGTCAAAACCTGAAGTACTACTTTCGTCGCCCTCGTCAACGCCGTAGCCATCGTAACCGTCCGCCAAACCGGATACTGCATCACTCCAAGAACTAGCCGCTCCTTCACCGCTTTCAGTTACATCGTTTGATATACTGGTAATATCGGCAATGTCTGCATAGTCAATGTCTATGTCACTGATGTTCTCACCGAAACCAAAGAAATCTGCAAAAGCTCCCCAAGTTCCTCTATTGTCAGTTACCGCTGCTTCAATACCTGCTGGTGTAGCAGCGTAGCCAGTTTGTTCTGCAAACTCTGAAGCTAATGCATCAAAGGTACTCATGTTAGTGGCGTTTCGACCCATCGCCATATTTAGTCCAAGGCCAAACATTCCTGCAACCGGATTAGATACTATACCTAAACCCGTTGCAAGAGCCGATGCCCAATCTTCCCAACTATTTACCGTACCAGCCTGAGCTAGTTCAGCCTCAATGTCTTCCATTGTTGGCGCGTTTGTGTCAAAACGACGGGGTTTTGGGCTAGAATAAAACATAGGAGTTTGAGCAGCCTGTTCAGAATACGTAAGAACAGGTCTACTTTCGAAAAACTTGTTAGATTCTGACCCAAACAACCCTGCTTCTCTATTGCTGTAGTAATTTGAAAGCCATGAAGGAAGCTGATAGGATTCTGAAGGAGCTTCAGTATAAGGATATTGATACATTTAAAACTTTCTTATGGATTCTTAGGCGTCTGACTGCCAAAGTTTTTAGTGATGTACTGACCAAGACCTGCGGCAGCCGCACCAAACATACCGGGGTTTTGCCCCTGAACTTCAGCCAGTAGTTTTTGAGATGCAGATTGAGAGGCCAAGCCAGCAGCCGCAGTTCCACCAATAGTACCACCGATACCACGGCCAACATTTGCTTGCTGAAGGGGTATATCAAGAAGCCCAACTGCCTGAGCAATGTCGCCACGTTCCCTGCCAAGAAGAGTATCTATAAGCGCCTGTGCTTTTGTAAACCCAGCTTCTCGTCTTTGCATCTGTTGGTTGGCTATGCCTGTCTCAAGAGCCTCTTGCTCAAGAGCGCCGCCAGTAGAGCCAAGGCGTCCCTGAGCCAACAGTCTAGTCTCTAGCTCTGTTCTGGTGCGATCCTGCTGCTGTTGGTAGTAAGGGTCTGACTGCTGAAAGAACAACTCACCTGCTGCAAAAGGGTCCATAGCTGCATAGCCATAGCCCTGTGCGCCAAACATCCCACTGCGCTCTAAAGCACCAGCGTAGATGTCTGAAAGCTGCGGAGAAAGTCCAAGGTAACCTGATTTCTTGTCAGGATCGAAATCAGCTACACCGCCCAAAGAACCTATTGTGTACGGAATAGCTGCTGCAGTAGCCGATGCTGCATTTGCCCTTGCTGCGTCTGCCGTTGTTTGTGCTGCTTGTGTAGCTGCTTTTGAAGACTCTCTTGCTCCAAGAAAACTCAAGCCTCCACCGATTACGTCTCCCCAAAAACTCATTGTGTTTCTCTTTCTGTTAAATTAAATTACCGTGTTTTACCTTGTTTGGTAAGCAGGGTTAAGTTGATAAGACTTGAGTACCGACCTTTAACATCAAAGGTCATTTTAATACGCAAAGTTTTTCCTGTCCTAGCCAGAGATACTTTGTATTCTTCAGGACCGGATGTCGGAGCATACTTAGCTATCCCATATAAAGAATTTGCTGCTCCGTACAAGTAGAAGCTAGAATCACTACTAAGAGAAAACGTCTTTGAAAACCTTGAGTCCTCTTCGTAATCCTTTGAAATTTCAATAGTGGCTGATGCACCCTTACCGCCCGTAATTGTAAACAAGCCAGACTTAATAATCTTTGAAAAGATAGGATCGTTAAAATCTGACCAAGGAGTTTCAAACAGCCAGTTATATTCGTAGTTGGTAGTAGACCAACAGACAGCCCCATCCCATGTGTTTCCTGCAGCAATACAAACACCAGAACTTCCATACGTACTAGTGGAGTCTACAAGAAGTGTATCATAGTATTTATCATACTTTGCTACTGCATTGGAAATACCCATGTACATCTTACCATCAAGAGTAGTAACAGCACATAGAGGATTAATATTGAAAGTCCAAGTAGTTATTCTGGGAAACTCTTTCTTTCCCAAAGAAAAATCAAACGTGTATGCCTTGTCTTGTTCAGGCATAAAGGTTATCATTAGACCTTCTTTTTGATAGTAAACGCTTTTAACCGTAGCCAAATCTGCTGCAGTAAGAAGCCTAGTAAGATCATTACGAACTGTTGTGGATAACCCTTCAATGGGAGCTTTACCGTCAGACTGTTGTACACGTTGTATTGACTGCACACCTTCATAACTCATAAAGACTATATCAGCACCGATGTAAACAATATTGTCTCTACCTGCAAGTCCTGTATCTCTAATGAGTTCTTCAAGAACCATCGTAGCAGGATTGAGAGCGCCGCTGTAAATTACAATGTTTTGTTTACCAAAGATAACTAGCTTGTCTTCCAAAGAACCTAAGCCAACTATCTCGTCGTTACCCCAAACAGTTTTAAGATCGATAATACCTGCCGCACCTGTGTTTAAATCCTGACCAACAAGGTTATCAGAATAAAACAAAGTTCCTTTTGCTTCGGTAACACCGCCGTAGAATATACGACCAAATTCACCAAGAGCGCAGTTAGGATCAAAGGTAGTAATACCAGCCGGAGCATGATAACCAGCTAGATCATCAATGTCGTACCAATCAGTTCCGTCAAAGTTAATAACCTTGTGACCTGACTGTACACCCCAGAACTCGTCATTAAAGTTTACCCATTGCCAGTTACTATCGGTAATAGTCTGAGGAGTTCCTGAGAAAGTTTGAGTAATCAAAGAATAAGGCACTGTTGTAAAGTCTACTTTAACAATAGTAGCTCCACTTCCTGCGTAGTACTCTCTAGTACGATCAGGCTTAACGTATTCTCCTATAGACTTTATAGGACTAGCAATGGGTTTTGATACTTGTTGGATGCCTTTCCTCGGACCCATACGGCCTTCAAGATCATAGACAACATTCTCAGCTTGAGTCAGCCACTCAGGTCCAAGTGTTGAACTCTGTGCTTGAGTGTTAAGTCCTCTTGCTCCTATGCCCGTGAGAACAATGGGGCGTATTGGTTTAGCTGGCATACCAAGTATTCTCGTCTATGGTTCGACCATCGTCCTGTGCTATTGCATCGCTAAGGGCTTGAGCAAACCTTTGACCACCAAGGTCACTAGTTGTTCCTCCGTCTTCTCCTCGCTCATTAAGAGCTAGGTAGTAAGCTCCAAGAGTTACTAAGTTTTCAGGAATAGTGAAAGTATCTGCTGCAAGAGTGCGGTCAGTCTGTGGAATTACAACGTTTACTTTAATATCAAAAGTTCCATCAGGAGTGGGCCAGAAATGAATATCGTTACCGTTTAACCTGTAATAGGTAGGATCACTATTCTGAGTAGTTCCTATGTATGTGTAATTAAAAAATACATTATCGCTTATCTGCTTTAGAATACTATCGTTAGTATTATCTATAACCTGAAGAATCCTTGAGCTGCTATTAACATTAGGAATGGTATAAGAAACTGTACCTGACGAAGTAGTTACAGTCTCAATGGATCGAAGTGCAGTCCAGTTCCAAGCATCTTCTACAAGGTCTTTAGCTTCATTTACCAGTTCTCCAATAAGTTTTTGATAACTGTCTACTTCGGAAGCAGCGGCAATAGGACCAACCCAGTCAGCGCCTATGGTGTCCTCTCTGAGCCGTGTCAGTACTTTATCTATAACAGTTCTATAACTCATTTACTGATTTCCCCTATGCTCTCTAAGCGCCTACAGTGGCGCTCTGTGCGGTTCTTTGTTTGTCGGTATAGGTTACTGTCCCTAAGCTGTGCAGCCGCCTCACGCCAATCCCTAGCCTCTACAGCAGCATGGTGTAATTTAAACTTTTGATACCTTGGAAGTCCAAGTTGAAAACAAAGGCTGGCAATTACAATCTTTGCTGGTTCTGGAAGTTCATCAAAGTCAGGGTGAATCCATTTAGCATCTCTTAGTGCAATGCCTATGTCTTGATTGTACAGTTGAGTTACCCTTGCTTTAGTAATCTCTGTTCCAAGAGGCCAATTATATTCTGGTTCTGTTTTTAAAACTAAGTGTCCAATACCACAGGTACGATTACAAAGATGATCGTTATAAGTTTTATATACAACGTCTTCGTCTTGTTCTATCACTGATCTTAGATTTTCTTCAAACGTCATTTACTAACCTGTTTAATCTTTTCGACGGTCCTTAATCCTCCGAGTCCAAGAAGCCCCATCAAGACGGGCATCATCTGTGACATATCAAGCGTCGGCAGTTCTACCAGATGTCCTGTCTGTGCCAACACAAACGATGCAATCGGGAATATAATAAAGTTAAGACCCATTGCACCCCCACACATCCAACCGATAGCCGGACGCCATCCGCTTACAAACACAGAACGGCTTGCTGCTTCAATCTTGTTTATCTCTAACTGAGCAAGATCAATCTGCGCCAAATGTGTCGTCAGTTTTTCTTCAATCTCACGCTCTGCTGCTGCACGTTTTTCTTTGTCTTCAGGAAGAAACCTTCCGGCTACTTCCATAACTGAAGGTAGTACGGCTGATATTAGTCCGATCATTCTGCTTTCCTTGTGTCACTGACAGGCACATGTTTGCCATTATGAATGTGTAGTTGGTGGTCCATTTCTTTTCGCAACTGCTCACAGTCTCGTAAGAGTGTCGCCATCGTCATGTGATCTCTACGTAGATTCTCTGGTGACGACATCTGAGCCAATATGTTGATCCGTTGCTCTTGTTTTTCGGTGCCTGTGTCGAGTGAGTCGATGCGTCGATCCATACCGCGAAGGCGCTTTTCCATGTCGGCTACAGCCTCAAGGATTACCTTGATCTGCATCTTGCCTACGGCTGCTGCGCCAGCCACGGAGAACAGGATGCCGCCAAGGGTGATAACCAGACGGAGATCAATCGCGCCTTCCATGGCTCACCTTTTCTCCCGCAGGACTTGGTTCAACAAACGTCCAGCTTTCCCCCATCATTATAATACAGACCATTCCGTTTAGTTCCGGTGGAGACAGTGTGAGCATCCAGTAGCCGTCTGGTGAGACAGACAGTTTGACTAGACCTCCTTCCCTGATACCTACGCCCTTGACGTTTTCTATCGGCTCAAAGACTTTCGCTTGTTCCGCGCCGAGACAGTTGTATTCGTTTGAGCTAACGGGAGGCACAAAAACAGCGGTCAAAACAACAGCCAGCAAAAATATGAAAAATGGTTTAGCGGTCATAACTGATTGTTTACTCAACTAACTCAGGCCAATCATAAAGAATACCTGACTTCGTAATACTATCATCATCTTCAACTGTATACGTTACGAACAACGCAGCTACTGCATCTGTATCAGCGGCACCAGCGATAGCCGTCTCCATCTCAGTTGCCTTGGCCCGGATTGCATCGCGCCATGTCTGGATATTATCAGGTACTGCTACAGCAGTGTCCACCTTGCGAACCAATGCCCAATCAGTTTGAGACAGGAGTGACCCCTGCTGCGACCGTACTTCAGCAATCAGGTTTGACTTGACGCCGGGTGTGACCACCTGAACGCCATCTTCCATAACCGCATCACCGTTCTCGTCTACCTCGTCTACATCATCCAGCGCCTTGGCTGTTGATGTAACTGTACCGTCATCGTTGTATCCCCAGTTATACAGCACACTGTTAGGATGCGGCTGCTGCACGATCTCGGTGATACCAATCGCTGTTTTCTGCTCTGCCGAATAGGTGTACCAGCTACCCGGATGTGTAGCGCCATCTGCGTCAGTGAACTGCTGACCGGGGCGGATGGTTTTTCCATTGCATTTATAAATTGATGTCATGATTTATCCTTATCTTGCTGTAGCTGGTGCAACGCCGTCACCGCCGAAGGGGTTCTCTGCGAAGGCCATGTATATAATGGTCTGGCCGCTTATATTTATACCATTAGTACGGAGTTTAAATCCGTTGCTTAAAAAATCGGTTGCTGATCCTGCATCGGGTGCTGACTCTGCATTTGCTAGTTCTGCAAAGAATTGCGTATTAACAACATTTGCACCGGGTACAGCCGCTCTATCAACGTCCAACATATACCAGCGTTGGTTTACAGACGTTGACCTAAATATAATCCATTTTGGTTTAAACCCTGTGTACACAAATGGTCCATCTGTTGTCGATCCATTGCCGATGTAACTCCCGATGCTGCTATATCCGGGGATTTCTGCAAACGCATAGCAGATCATGTTGTTCGTGCCGCTACCATTGCTGCCAACATTGCTGCCCAGATTAATTACACTGCTAGTTGGATATGCGCTGTTCCAGACAGCCGCTGCTGTATCAAGAGCACCAGTAGCATTTAGAATCAGAAATTGCGTGTTAGAGTAAAGCGTGCTGCCGACCAACCAACTGTTTGTTGTCGCGGTATTTTTCACGATATAGAGTGACGGTTGGATACCTAACCCATGTCCAATAGTTCCGTTCGCTCCTGTGCCAGACCATCGAATAATACTGAAGCCGCTTGTTGTATCAGCAGACACCGTACTAGTAATGCTGCCATCAGTGTTGCTGCTGCCAGCGCCGTTAGCTGCCCACGCCCAGCCAACATAAGTTTCGCCACCTGCGTTCACGTACAGATTATCGGAGGTACCATTATCAAGCGTAAAACCGTCGCTCGTAAAAGCAAGCGTTGAACCAAATGCACCCGGCCCAGTTACTTCTGGATCAGAGGCGTTTGATTGTAAGTATATACCAGCGCCACGTACTGCATCGGTAATGTTATGGCTATAAGCACCGCTGCGGGATTTAATCCAAACCCAATCCGGTTGGAAATTGTAACCAGTTATTGCACGGCCATCAGTATCATTTCCCGTCCACAGACTTGTATCAAAGTACGCTGACCCATCTTTGATCGATGGTGTGGCAAGGTTGGCGGTGTTCCAAGCCTTATAAGTACTGCCGGGATCGTGGGTAAACGCTGACTGCCCGAAGTTTATAGTAAAGTTTGCGTGTGTACCCGAACCAGCAGAGTAGGATACCCTTGCATACATCATGCCGGTTAAGCCGGTTTTTGCAGCCGTGCCTGAATTTTGAATAACGCCATCTTTAGAAAAGTACAAGTTTCCACTTTGTACTAAAACACCGATAGTGTTGGTGGTGTAGGTTGTACCATAAGATGAGGTCGATCCTTGATCGTTAAAGTTCCCTGTGTTGCCTTGATAAGTGTACCTGCCCGGGTTGTAAGCACTGATCGTAGTTGTTCCAGCAAGAGCCAAAGCATCAGCGTCTTGAAGACCAATATCAGGGTAGGTAGCAGCCGTGCTACTAGCAACTTCAAAATAAAATCCATCGCTGTCAGTAACATCAATGGC
>Ga0181595_10000739_pt1 | contig 36476 bp, 51 predicted proteins | sample 041ome_7_FD_145604 | JGI IMG/M metagenome (GOLD analysis project Ga0181595, IMG submission 145604) | Coastal salt marsh microbial communities from the Groves Creek Marsh, Skidaway Island, Georgia - 041401AS metaG (spades assembly) | ecosystem: Environmental > Aquatic > Marine > Intertidal zone... | reverse complement strand
ATGCAATGGCAAAAACCGCTAACCAAAGAACAACGAGAACTACAAGTCAAAGCCAATAGAACAACGGCTTCATCTGTAAGACTTGAAGAGAAATTAGCATTGCGAAACGCAGTATAGGAGATTGGAGTATGGAAGAAACTATAGAAATATTTATGTATAAGAATGGTAAGTGGTTATTTAATGATGAGCGTAAGCCAAATGATAACAAAGGAACTAAGCTTATTGTAACTTTGTATGACTTGTTTAATAATTACGGTAGGTCACATCAGTGCCATAATTATCATAATGTTGTACGCTATATATACGGAGACGCACCATAATGGATAGAGGGGTTAGCAATAACCCCTTTATTTTTTTCTAAAAAAATCCTCGCTTCGCTCGGATTAATAATGTATTCGCTTCGCTCATACTATTATAATTAAAACCCAAAACCTAGTGGTCGGTCATACTAGGGCGTTTTTAAAATTCTAAATTAGGAGTTTAACTATGTATAATAATCCAAAACTAAAAGAACTATCTACTGATGAACTACAGTTAATGTATTGTTATTATTTCTTTAAACAATACAATCGTTATCCTAAAGCTGATGAATATGGTCATACATCTACTAAACCTAAACGAGATGTTTTACTAAGTCAATGTAATTATTTATCAAACCTAACTAACAACGGAGTCTTATAACATGCCTATTCAATTTACTGACAAAGAATTTACAAACCTAAATGTCTGGATTACTAGGGTGTCTCAATCATACCATAACCTCAGTCCAGAATCTAAACTAGCATTTGACGAAATCTTTGATTTATTATATGATAAACATAAAGAAAACGAACAGACTAAACTAAAAAAAGCCTTCAAAACAACGTTAAAAGATTTAGGAGATTGTGTATGAAATTTAAAGTCAAAGCTAGTGAACTTATCAACTACGAATGTAATGTAGAAGCTGAGTCCTACCAACATGCTAAAGAAGTATTTTATAAAACATTATCAGAAGATATACATAATGAATGTATTAGTGGAGGTTCTTTTGATATTGATACTGTGGAGAAACTATCATGAGTCACGAAGGAAATGATGCAATACTAGAAAGTTATTGGGAAATGTATTATCATATTTATATTGAAGCTGGTTACTCTCATAATGTAGCTAGTCTATTAGCTAATAAATATGCACGTAAAAAGTTTGACAACGGACCACATGGAGATCACGAAAATGACTGAACGTTTAGATCAAGAACAAGAACAAATTATAGAAGACTATTTATATCGTAAGTTAGTAGGTCAACAAGAGTATGACTTAGAACAATCTGAAAAAGGAGATGTAGATATTACCTAGACTAACTGATGGTGAATCTTTGAAAGAATCTAGGTGATTAGGTGTGGTTAATACCTCGCTGCTACCGCCATTGCAGCTAAAATTAACCAAGATAGCAGTAGACTGCTAACGGGGTAATAATGGCAGTGATACCCAGAACAACACATCCTGCTCAGTCTATGTATATCCAACTGCTCACATTATGTGCAAGGATAGTTAGGTTAAATTAGCAGTTACTACCCTAACCATAGATTTTTTATAGGTAATTTAAGGAGATTAATTATGAAACAATTTGAGTTTGAAGTTAGAGAAGAACAAGTATGGAAATTTACTATTGATGCTACATGTCAAAATAGAGCTATTAAATTATTTCAAAAATATGGTTCAGAGCATATAACTGATACTAATTTAGAATATACTAATTGTAATTATGATGTAAAAGAACTCTCAAGGGAGGAATATTAACATGTATGAAATACAAACATATACCATCTGTGATGGTTGGATTAACGCATGGAAAGTTAATGATAAGCCAGAGTTCTTTGACTCATTTGGAGAGGCAGTAGACGCATTAGATGATCACTTATTAAACTTAGATGATAATCAAATAGACTATAATAGAGCAGACTATCGTATACACTTTAAGGAAAAACATGATGCAGAGGAGATAGATCATGAATAGTAATGACATAGCTAAAATGATTACTGATAAAGTAATCGCAGGTCTCAAAGATAATCCAGAGAAATGGATTAAGTCTTGGCAAGTAGAGAGACCTACTAACTTTGCAACTAAACGAGAATACACTGGTGGCAATTGGTTATGGTTAAACATGTGGACTAATGACGAATCAGTAGGTAAGAGCAACATGTGGATGACATACAACCAAGCCAAGAAACTAACAGGACTTGATAAACCTATTAAGAAAGGTATGAAATCTGTACCTGTATTTTTCTTTAAACCTATAACAGGACAAGATAAAGTTACTGGTGAAGACATGACTTTTCGTATGATGAAAGTGTATCGTGTGTTTAACTATGATGCAATAGAAGGACTAGCTCCATTAGTTAAAAAAGAAGTTAACAATTTCCGTAAGGATAATGTAGAAGAGGTAATAAAAAGCACGGGTGCTAATTACAAAGAAGGCTTTAACTCCGCATATTATATACCATCACTAGATGTAATACATATGCCAGCCTTTGCTAAGTTTAAAACCTCAGAAGACTACTATGCTACGCTATTACACGAGTTAACACACTGGACTGGTGCTGATACCCGACTTGATCGTAAGCTAAATGAAGGTAGGTTTGGTAATGAAGCATATGCCTTTGAAGAGTTAGTAGCAGAGCTTGGTGCTGCCATGCTATGCAATGCTAACGGGGTTGAAGGTAGGCTACAGCACACTGAGTACATAGCATCATGGCTTAAGGTACTAGAAGATGACAACAAACATATACTTAAAGCTGCATCACTAGCTCAAAAAGCTTTTGACTTTATTATGGGAACTAAACCTTTTCAGGAGAAAACAGCATGAAGTTTAACACAGACTTATTAGATATGTATTGTGAACGTACTGGTTGGGAAAACTGGGAAGTTATTTTAACAGGACCAACAAAACTTATTGTAGAGTTTAACAATAATGTAAATCCATTTGATGATGAAGAAGACTATGATGAATAAAAAAGATTATGTATTTTGTGTTATTATGCTATTGCTTTTATATCTATATTGTGTTATACTATTAGTCTAACTAAGGAGAAGTATATGAAAATATTATTAACAATACTAACTTTAACAACATGCGTAACTGTATTAGCTACACAATCAGATACTGTTTATACACCAGAAAAAACTTATACTTGCTGGGTGTATGATAATGGTACTAGGATATGTTACTAATGAGGTGCGTAGCATGTGATAGAAATCTCTCTGACTTTGAGTCAACACGTAAGTCTCATGATACAGGAAAGTACGTTGATCTATGTAACAAATGTTACAATGAAATACAATCAGATATAGATAACATAAATGAACGAGAAGACTTACGACATGAAGACGACATGATAATTGATTGGGAGAGTGATGAGTAAATTTTTTAAGCTAGGTCCTTGTCCACATTGTGGATCAAAAGACAATCGTGCTGAGTATGAGAATGGTTTCTGGTGTTTTGGTTGTAGTAAATTAGAACAAAAGAATGATACTCAATCACTACGAGATAGACTTAAACGTAAGGAACAAACTAATACTATAAAAGCAGGTCAACTAATTGATACAGTTAAAGAAATACCACAGAAAGCAATGAAATGGTTGCTATCTTACGGCATCTCCCCCGAAGAGATAGAAAAATACGGCATCTCCTGGAGTCCATCACGACAGCTGCTAGTATTAATTAGCCGTAAAGATTACTGGCAAGGTAGAAACTTTGGCTTTGGTAACATTAAGTATTACTCTCAAGGTATTAAACCCTTGACAGTGTATGGTAAAGGTGATACAATAGTAGTAGTAGAAGATGTTTTGTCTGCTACTAAAATAGCAAGATGCTATGATGAAAGTATATGTGCCAGTCCTTTGCTTGGCTCCTCGTTGAGCAAGCAAAGTATGGCTCAGTTAACTAAGAGATACAAAACAATACACGTATGGCTTGATAGAGATAAGGCTAAGGAAGCTATACGTATAAGAAATAAACTAAGAGCTTTAGGTATTACAAGCAAGGCTATCATTACACCGCTTGATCCCAAAGAGTATAACAAAACGGAGATTATGAAATGGTTGAAGAGTTAATAATAAAGTTATTCTGTGATGACAGATCATACTATAACAATTACTACAAGTATATAAATCTAAATTATATTAAAAATAATTTTAGTAATATATATAAGTTGTTCCTTATAGTACACCAGTACTATGAGGCTAATCAAAGTCATGCACTAAGTAAGTTAGACTTTGAGTTAGCATACCATAGTAGTTACTTGTTAGAAGATAGTGAACGTAATGAACTATCTGATACGCTTGATCGTATACTAACTCTTGATGTTAATATTGACAACACAGTAAGTTACCTCAATGAACACAAGAAACGCTGCGTTGCAGGTGAGCTAGCTAAAGTAGCACTTGATGTTGAAGATGGTAGTGCTGAACTATCTGATCTACTAGATAAGGTTAAAGAATTTGAAGCTGATGACATAACAGAAGATGCTGCTAACACAGTTAACATGGACTTGAGTGAGTTATATGACACAGCAATAGCTACGCCTGGTCTACGTTGGAGACTTGATTGGCTTAACAAATCACTAGGCTCTCTACGTAAGGGTGACTTTGGTTTCATCTTTGCTAGACCTGAGACAGGTAAGACTACGTTCCTAGCTAGTGAGATGACACACATGGTAACACAAACAGATGGTGACATCCTATGGTTTAACAACGAGGAACAAGGTAAGAAAGTAGCGATCAGATGTTACCAAGCATTGTTTGGTGTAGATAGTGAGACTTTGTTTAGTAACGTAGATAGATACAAAGAAGAGTATCATGATCTTATTGGTAGTAGGATTAAGATATATGATTATGAAGACTCAAGTAGCTACAAGCGGATTGAGTCTATCATTAAAGAAGTTAATCCCTCATTAATTATCTTTGATCAGATAGATAAGATAAAAGGATTTAAGAATGAACGCTATGACCTTGAACTTAAAAAGATATACCAATGGGCAAGAGAAATAGCTAAGAGTTATGCCCCTGTCATTGCCGTATCCCAAGCAGGTGGTACTGCCGAAGGCAAGGTGTGGTTAACAATGGATGATGTAGACAGCAGCAAGACTGCAAAGCAAGGTGAAGCTGACTGGATACTAGGCATAGGAAAAGAACAAGACAACACAAGTAACATGCGATTCTTAAACATCAGTAAGAATAAATTAATTGGTGATAAAGATACACTGCCTGACTTGCGTCATGGCAACAAACAGTGTATGATTAAACCTAACATAGCGAGGTATGAAGACTTATGAGTTACTTAGTATTAGACGTAGAAACAACCATTAGTAATAATGGTAATCCTTTTGATAAGACTAACAAGTTATGTATGGTTGGTATGTTATCACAAAATGAAGTTAGTATAGAAGACATAGAGTTCTCCGTTGAACCTTACCGAGAATCACTTGATCGTATCCAATTAGCCGTGGATAAGTGCGATGTGTTGGTAGGGTTTAATATTAAGTTTGATTTACACTGGCTTAAAAGATATGGTATTACCTTTGATAAGAAAAGAATATGGGACTGCCAGTTAGTACAGTATGTATTATCTAACCAAGAAAATTCTTATCCATCATTAGATGCAACATCAGAGTACTATGGTCTAGGTAATAAACTAGATGAGGTTAAAGAAAACTATTGGAAGAATGGTATTGATACTACTGAGGTACCTGAAGAGATACTGTCTGAGTATTTACAACGAGACTTAGAACTAACTGAGAAAGTTATGGTCAAGCAAATGGAAGAGTTGTCTAAACGACCTCATCTCCGTAAGCTCATAGCTCTACACAACCAAGACTTACTAGTGCTGCAAGCTATGGAATACAATGGTATGCAGTATGATTATGATAAGTCTAAAGTATTAGGAGATGAACTTGAAGAACAGATATCCAAACTTAACAAGAAGCTGTATGACTTTCATGCTTACGATAATTTTAATCCCAATTCTGGCGAGCATCTTTCTGCTTTTCTTTATGGTGGGATCATTAAGGAGCGTTTTCAACGCCCCATTGGACATTACAAAACTGGCGTACGCACAGGCGAAGTTAAGTATAGGTGGGAAGAACAAGACAAAGAATTTCCACGAAGAATAAATCCTTTGCCTAAGACTGAGCTTAAAAAAGAAGGGTTCTTCAGTACGAATGAAGAGACCTTACGTAAGCTAACACCACGTAGTGATGAAGGTAAAGAAATATTAAGAATTATATTGGCACGTGCTACCATGCAGAAACGTATGACTACATACTATCATGGTGTGCCACAACTAATTGATGAGATGCACTGGGCTAATGGAATCATACATGGTCAACTTAATCAATGTAGGACTAAGACAGGTAGGCTAAGTAGTAGTAAGCCTAACCTACAAAACTTTGATGGTGAGATTAAAACTCTCTTTCCATCTAGATACGGAGAATGACATGAACGAAGAAGATAATTGGGAACATTTAGAAAAACGATTAAAATTTAGAAAGGATGATCACGTAGAAATGACTAAAGAAGAATACATTGCTGCTCAAGAAGAAGCACACAAACATTTTGTTAGTGTAGAATTTAGCAACATGATACTTAAAGATGGTCCAACAACAACTTTAGCTTTACTAGATAAAGATGCTAGATTAGAACTATCTCAATCTATTATTAATAATTATCATAAGAGATTAGTAGAAGCTAACTCAGGATTATAATATGTTACTTAATGCAGATGCAAAACAACTAGAATGGGTATGTGCTGCGTTTTTATCTCAAGATAGTGTAGCTATCAAAGAGATAATGGAACAGACAGATCAACATACAGATAACCAACAAAAGTTTGGGTTACCTAGTAGATTGATTGCAAAGACTTTTGTCTTTAGATTAATCTATGGTGGTAGTGCTTTTAGTTATGCCAATGATCCTAACTTTAAAGACATAGGTAATGAAACATTTTGGCAAAGAGTTATTGATCAGTTCTATGCTAAGTATACAGGACTTAAGGCATGGCATGATAAGATAATGTTTGATGTTAAACAAACTAATGAGTTAGTAATGCCAACAGGCAGAACATATAAGTATCAACCTGAGGTTAATAGTCAAGGTAACCTTAAGTATCCTCGCACACGAATCCTTAACTATCCAGTGCAAGGACTCGGTGCTGACCTAATGACTATAGCTCGTGTTAGTTTGTATAACAAGATAGTAAACATGGAAGGTGTTAAATTAATCAATACTGTACATGACTCTATCATGCTTGACTTTGATGAAAAGATATGTTATACTAATAGTATAGTTCCAATTGTTAAAGAATCATTTGAGAATGTACCAGCAAACTTTAAACATTTGTTTGGTAAAGATTTCAACCTCCCAGTTAGGGTTGATATACAAGTAGGTAATAGCTGGGGTAATGTAGAAGATGTATAATTTTATAGGAGATTTATATGCAAGTTAATGTTGTAGATGTATCAAGCTTAAACACACATGCTGCTAAGAATGGTAGACAATACCAATCATTAGAAATCATGTACAAGAACGATCAAGGGCAAGCACAGTCTAAAAAGCTGATGTCATTCGCTAACCCTGCCGTGTTTAAAGCTGCTCAAGAATGGCAAAAAGGTGATGTCGTACATGTTAGCACTGAGAAAGATGCTAATGGTTATTGGCAATGGACAGCAGTAGGTGATGCAGAAACAACTACAGACAATCGTGGTGGTGATACTGCAACAGCTCCTCAAGCTAAGGCAAGTGCTCCTACAACTCGTGTAACAGGTAGTAACTACGAGACTAAAGAAGAACGTGCTGCTAGGCAAGTAATGATAGTCCGTCAATCCTCGCTTTCAAATGCTGTAGCAACACTAGCACTAGAAAGAAATGAACGATCAACAGCTTCTGCTAATGATGTTATTAGCCTAGCTAAGTTGTACGAGGATTATGTATTAGGACTAGCTTCTACTAACAGTGGTGCTAATTCTTTTGCCAATGATGTATCTGACATTGAAGACATACCATTTTAAATGAACAACTAACAGAGCTACCACTCTTACAAGGATAAACATGATTGCATTAATTGACCATGACTTAGTTGTCTTTAGATGTGCTGCAAGTGCAGAACAAGATGACTTTGGTATTGCTAAGTATAGAGCAGATGCGTTGTTAGATGAACTACTTACTAAGACAGGATGTACAGAGTATCGTGCATTCTTGTCAGGTAAGTCTAACTTTCGTAAGACAATCTATCCTGAATATAAAGCTAACAGAACTGCCCCTAAACCAATCCATTTAGAAGCATTGAGAGACTATGCACTAGAAGAGATGGGAGCTGAATTAGCACCTGAAGGAATAGAAGCTGATGATGCTATGGGTATCAATCAAACAGATGATACTGTGATTGTATCCTTAGATAAAGATATGCTCATGATCCCTGGTAAACATTTCTCATGGGAAATTAAAGGTAAGGGTTGGGTTAAGCCTGACAAATGGACTGACCAGACTGAGCTCGGAGGACTACGACTGTTCTTTGAGCAATGTCTTAAAGGAGATACTGCAGATAATATCAAAGGTATTGAAAAGGTTGGTGATAAAACAGCAAAGAAAATGTTAGCTGACTGCACTACAGAGCAAGAGATGTTTAATACTGTACGTGCTGCCTATGGCAATGATGAAGAGTTTATTATGAATGCAAGTTGTCTATGGATTCAGCAGCATGAGGATGATGTTTGGAGAGATAGATTTAATGCCTACATTTAAAAGTAAGTTAGAAGTAAAGGCTTGGGCAGAACTTAAGAAACATTTTCCAAGTGTTAAGTATGAACCAGATGTAATTGAATACACACAGCCAGTAAAGATGAGGAAATATAATCCTGATTTTAAAATGGCACACAATGTATACATAGAAGCTAAGGGTAAACTTGACCTAGCTACACGTCAAAAGATGGTATGGTTTAAAGAATGTAATCCGAAGGTAGTAATTATATTCTTATTTATGAACCCTGATAACAAGATAACTAAACGAAGTAAAACATCGTATAGTAATTGGGCTGAGAAAGAAGGCTTTCTATGGTTAGACTTTAGAAAGGATTGGATCACTACCTATAAGAAAATGATAAAGGAGTATACGACATGAAGAAACACCTAGTAATAGGGGACACACAAGTAAAGCCAGGCATTAGTCTGGCTTACTTGTCTTGGATAGGTAGATATATTGTTGACAAACAACCAGAAGTTATAGTAATGATTGGTGACTTTGCTGATATGCCTAGCTTATCAAGCTATGATGTAGGTAAGAAATCGTTTGAAGGTAGGACATATAAAGCTGATATACGTGCTGTACATAAAGGTATGGAAGCACTACTAGCTCCTATGAATGCCCTGAACAACAAACTAGCTAAAGCTAAGAAGAAGTTATACAAGCCTAAAATGGTACTGACTATGGGTAACCATGAGCAGCGTATCAACACTGCAATTGAGTATGATAGAAAGTTAGATGGTCTTATATCTTTTGATGATCTACAGTACGAAGAAGCAGGATGGGAAGTAGTACCATTCCTTGAAGTTAAAGAGATAGATGGTGTTGCCTACTCGCACTACTTTGCTAGTGGCGTTATGGGTAGACCAGTAACATCAGCTAATGCTTTGCTTGCTAAGAAACATATGAGCTGCGTTGCAGGACATCAACAGGGACATTCTATTGCCTATGGGCAGAATGCGACAGGTAAACAGATGACTGCAATCATTAGTGGTAGTTGTTATTTACATGATGAAAACTATCTATCACATCAGACTAACCAACATTGGAGAGGATTGTACATGTTACACAATGTAGAAAATGGATCATTTGATGAATGTGCTATACCATTACACTACCTAAAAAGAAAGTATGCTAAATAGCTTGACTTTTGTGTAAATATGTGCTATAATATTATATGAATGACAGTAAAGAAAAACAAGTAGGTGGTAATCATTATAAACAATATGTGATTCAACCTATAGAATTTATAACAAAGAACAACATCCCTTTTATTGAAGGTAATGTAATCAAGTATGTTCTCCGTTGGAGAGATAAAAATGGTATACAAGATCTTGATAAAGCAATTCATTACTTAGAATTGTTAAAGGATATAAAAAGAAATGGTAAAAATTAAAAAGAAAAGAATCTGTAACAAGTGTGCTGAACCTGCTAAGATATGGGATGCCAAGAAGTGGTGGTGTTCTATAAAAACATTAGAAGGTGAGTTCAACATGATTGGTTACTGTCAACAGGAGAAAAAGAAATGATAGCAGAATATGTATTACTAGTAAGTTTATTAGATCCATTTGGTGCATCGTATGAACAATACGTTGGTAATTTTACATCATGTGATAAAGCACATATGTATTACATAGTACACTTTGATCCTCTAGTTACTAGTGATGGTTATCGTTGTCTTAATGAAGAGTATGTTCATCTACCTGCAGACTGGGCTACAACAAGGAAAGAAATACATGAGTAATAGTATTAATGATTATGAAATCACTGGGGCAATCATGCGTAGCAAAGTGCCCTCAAAGAAATACAAAGATAACTATGATGCAATCTTTGGATCATTAACCTGTAATCACTGTGATTTTAAACAAGATAATAAAAACAACGTACTTTGTCAATCATGTGGGAAACCTATTGATAACAAAGTGGAAGGTCGGTCATAATAACATGCTTACGTTTAAAGAAGTTTGTGAAGAATTATCTAAACTAGACGAGACTACATTACTGGAAGTGCTTGACATCACATCAGATAAACTCGTTAACAAGTTTCAAGATAAGATAGAGGAAGATTTAGAATTATTAGCTATTGATTTAGAAAAAGATTCTACATTAGATTTATTTAACCAAGATATAGATTAGGAGATAAGCAACATGGATGTATACCAATCGGTAATTGCTAGCTCACGCTATGCAAGATATATACCAGAACTCAATAGACGAGAAACCTGGGCAGAAACAGTAGATAGAATGGTAAACTACTTACAATCTAAAAATGCAGGACTAGATAAAGAATTTAAAGAGATAAGAGAGGCTGTGTATAACCTTGAAATCATGCCATCAATGAGACTTATGATGTCTGCTGGTGAAGCATGTGATAGAGATAACATTGCAGCATATAACTGTTCATACCTAGCCATCAATAACAAGCGTGCCTTTAGTGAAGCTTTGTACATATTGATGAATGGTACTGGTGTAGGATTCAGCTGTGAACGACAAGAAATTGCCAAGCTACCAGAGATCCCAGCTGAACTATCAGTTGTTGATGATGTCATCGTAGTTGGTGATAGTAAGTTAGGATGGGCGAAAGCCTTTAAGAAGTTACTGTCATCCCTATGGGAAGGAGATATACCTAGTGTAGACTACTCACAAGTACGTCCTGCTGGTGCACGTCTCAAGACATTTGGTGGTAGAGCTAGTGGTCCTGAGCCTCTTAAAAGATTGTTTGACTTTGTTATAGATACATTTAAACATGCACATGGTCGTAAGTTAAACTCAATAGAGGTCCATGATATAGTCTGTATGGTTGGAGAGATAGTAGTTGTTGGTGGTGTTAGAAGATCAGCCCTTATCTCCCTATCAAATCTTACAGATAAACGCATGAGAGAAGCTAAAATGGGTGCATGGTACAATGATTTTGCATACCGAGGATTAGCTAATAACTCAGTGGCTTACACAGAAAAGCCTGATATGGAAACATTCATGGAAGAATGGGTATCTCTTGTTAAGTCTAAGTCAGGAGAACGTGGTATCTTTAATAGAGTTGCTGCACAGGTACAAGCAGCAAAGCAGGGTAGAGATCCTAATCTAAACTATGGTACTAACCCTTGTTCAGAGATCATTCTCCGTGATAAACAGTTCTGTAACCTCACAGAGGTAGTAGTACGTAATGGTGATACAGAAGAAACCTTAGCTAACAAAGTAAGACTAGCTACTATACTAGGTACATTACAGAGTAATCTAACTAATTTTCAGTTTTTATCAGCAGAATGGCTTAAGAATACGTCAGAAGAAAGACTACTGGGTGTTTCATTAACAGGTATCATGGATGCTAAAATAACAGCTAACCCTGATCCTAAACTACTAGAGAGGTTAAAAGATCATGCTAGAAAAACCAATCACAAATACGCAGACAAACTTGACATCCCACGATCAAGAAGTATTACATGTGTTAAACCTTCTGGGACTGTGTCTCAGCTTGTTAATAGTGCTAGCGGCATACATGCTCGTCATAACGACTACTACATAAGAACCATCCGTATGGATAACAAGGATCCTATTACTCAGTTCTTAACTGATAAAGGGGTACAAGTAGAGCCAGAACAGTTTAGACCAGATAGTACATCAGTGTTTAGCTTCCCTATGAAAGCACCTAAAGGAGCTATTACTAGGAATGACATGACAGCTATTGAGCAGTTAGAGAACTGGTTAGTATACCAACGTCACTGGTGTGAACATAAACCTTCTGTAACGATCTCCGTTAAAGATGATGAGTGGATGGAAGTAGGTACTTGGGTATGGAAATACTTTGATGAGATTAGTGGTATATCTTTCTTACCTCATAGTGATCATACTTATGTACAAGCACCTTATACCGATTGCAGCAAGGAAGAGTATGAAGCGTTGAAGAAGATTACTCCACAAGAAATTGATTGGACATCTTTCTTAGAAGAAGACGACTTTACTGAAGGCAGTCAAACATTAGCCTGTACAGGTGGGAGTTGTGAAATATGAGATTAACTATCTATCCAATACTAGGAGTACACCTCGGGTTTGAGTTTACCGATGGTATAGTTAATGATGAAGCTATTAGCTATATGTTAATAGATTTGTTTATAGTTCGTTTTCAATTTTCGTGGTATCCATAATGAGATTAGCTATTATAGGTAGTAGAAGTATTACAGACGATGCTTTAATACTGAGGTCAGTAGATAAAGTAGTTAAGGAATTAAATCCGAGTTGTGTATTGATTGGAGATGCTAAAGGTATTGATCCTACAGTAGCTCACTATGCACAGTCTCATGATATAGATATAATTAGGTTCCTTCCATATCATTTGTTAGATTCTACATCTAACTTTGATAGTAAGTATTTCTTTGTTCGCACGAAGCAACTTATAAACAATGCAGATGCTTTACTAGCAATATGGAATACACACAGTAAGGGTACGGAATATGCAATCAAGTATGCTCAGAAGCTAGAGATACCTGTGAAGGTAGTTAAAGTACCTCAAGTTGCGAATAAGTTTGCGTACTCTTAACTGTCCAAAGGTTGATAGGGGGGAACGTCAGTTCCTTCCATTCAATCATTTCCAAATAGTATCCATGTTCTTTTTAATAGCTGCTGCATTTTTACCACCTGTATCTGTATGATGTAACTTACTATATATTTCTCTTTTTACCTCTATTAATTCTTTTTTAGATTTAGCTGTAAAAAATCTTTTCCATAGTTTATCACCTAATCCTGGTACTTTTTTACCATTAACTACTGCAGTTTTTTCCATAAGATCACCTATAGCTAATAATTTTTGTTGTTCATAAGTTAAACTTAATACATCACCAGTTTTTGCAACCTCATCTAACCAATTTATTTTTCTATCCCCAAAATATTTCTTTGTTCTTTTTACTGCGGTTTGTAATGCAGACTGTCCTGCCTTAGTATCAGTTAAAAACTGAAAGTATCCTTTAGCTGAAGATTCACCAGTAGTATTAGCTACATTTTGATTTCTACTTTCTACTTCTGCAAGTTCTTGCATAAATCTATCTAAATGTCTTCTAGCATTTTCTTCATTAGGATTATCAGCTGATACTGTACTAGCTACATTAAGACGTTTTAAATGTTGAGTAACTAAATAGTTTTCATCTGGGTTATTATTTTGGCTACGTAATCTATCTTCTGCTACTTCAGAAAGTGATTCAGTATTCATTTTAGTTTCTGTTCTTTGCCAATCAGAGTTTAAAGAACCATCATCAATTACTATACCATTCTTAGTTTTTTCACGTCTTACAAAATAATTATCTTTTTCATCTTTAATAACCCTAGACTCATAATCTCGTTCATGTTGTATTTCATGTATAAGAACAGACCTTAAATCATCTTTATCCTTTATTTTATCTGCATGAATAATAAGTTTACCTTGTCTATTATTTGTAGGGTAATCAAAAGCAGCTACAGCATTAGTATAAGGTCCTTCTGGATCTGCTGTTCTTCGTAATTCTACCTCTAAATTTTCTAATTCAGGATTATTTTTAAAAAGTTTATCATGTTTTAATAACTTATTTAATGAAGTTTTTACTGAATCTTTTTTTAAATCGTTTCTATAATCTTTATCTAATAAATATTTACTATAATTACTATCTACAATAGATGATTCTCTATCATCTATTTCTGTTAAATACTTATCTTTACCCTGTGAATCTTGCCATACACCTAAACCAGCACTAGGTTGACCAGGCTTTGCTTCTACAAACAGAGCTACATCTGTTTTTTCACCAGTAAATACTGAGTAGTTGTCTTCCCAAGAATTTTCTACTGAAGAATATTTATCTTCCCAATCTTCCATTATCTTACCCTTTTAATACCTTTAGGTCCTATAAAGACTGTTCCTGGAGCTAATTTTAATACCTCTTCTTCTGTAGTAACTCTAATAGGTTCAACCTCTTGTGTTGTAGCAGCTTGTTTAAGAGCTTGTCCTTTAATGTTAAACATAGGGAACTCATTATTAAGAATATCTTCTGATATTTGACTAGGTGTTTTATTCTCAGTCTTAGCTTTCATTAAGATATAGTTATTTAATCTAATAACATTCTTATTAATTCTAGTGTCATTAGGATAATAAAATAGTCCATTAGACATAGTAAGTTCTAATCCATCAGGAATAGTATTAATTATAGCCTCTTTATAAAACTCTAGGTTATTAAGTATACTAGCACTAAAGTCAGGATCTTGCATTAAAGTATTAAATACAGGATTACTTATCTTACTAGTAAGTAAAGGTAACAATTGATCTTGTTCTTTTAACTTGTTATTACCTGTTAAACTATCTACTTTTTGAAATATGTTATTAAACCAACCTTTAGTTTGTACTTGCATCTCCCCATCTTTTAGTTCTGCTTGTGCTAAACCATCAAAATTCTTTATAGCAGAGTAATGATTTAAATCTTTCCATCTATTAGCAAGAGTAGAAGGAGGTAGTTTACCACCATCATTTAGTACAATAGCTTTTAAACCATCTTTTATTTGAAGAATTTCAGTTGGAGTTACTTTAGATGTAACATCTATTCCTGCTTCTCTAAGTAATTTCCAAGCTTCTAACGTAGTTTTAATGTTAGATGCTTTAGCTTGATTCCAACCATTTTCTAATTCAACAAGCTCTTGATTAAGTCTTATAGTATCTGCTTTTTGTTGTAAAAAATCTTTCTCATTACCAGGAATAACAGATTTCATTTCTGTATTTAAGTCGTTAATCAATTCTTTTTGATTAGTATAAAATCTAGTATTAGCTGCTTTTTCTTCTTCTGTACGTGAAGGTAAGTTACCTACAAACCAATCAAGATAACTACGAGCACCTGCAACTAGTTGTTGACGTTGATCATTCTTTTCATCAGCACTTACGTTAGAGTCTTCTAATAATTCTAATTGATTAAACAAAGTGTTCCATTGAGTTTCTGCAGCACCATAGATACCTGTTCCAGGATGATCTTTTTTTATGTTATTTAAAAAATCTATTTTTTGATTTTCATCAAGTCTTATATTAGCATCTACTGCAGCTTTAATCTCTAAAGCATCTCTCTCTGATTTTTGTTCTTGTAAAAAAGCAATATCTATTTCATCTGCTTCCATAAACTGCCAAGGAATTTTACGAGTAGTTAAATAGTCTGTTTTAGATTTAAAAATAGCAGCTTGTTGAGCTTGAGCAGCTTCTATTGCAGCAACATCTGATTTAAGTAACGTAGCAAGATTACCACGTTGAAATACATTAGCCATTTTAGCTGTAATTTTATCAGCATAAGCAGGATTCTTTTCAATCATTTCTTCACCAATAATACTAGCTCTTGATTGAAATTCATATGGAGTCATAACACCTTGATTTTTAGCAAGGACTAACTTGTTTGTAACCTCATTTAGTTCCTCTTCAAAAGGTAATGGATCAACATTAGCTTCATCTGCAGATGCTAAACTTTGTTCTAAGAATATTTTCTTTTGTTCTAAAGTATTAATGTTAGAAGCACTTTGTAACTCATAGTCTTTACGTAAGTCTTCTGCTTGTTGTTCAGCATCACTCAGAGTAAGACTTTCATCTAAAGCAACAGCACCTTTAATTGCTGTATTAGCTACATCTAAAACTCCACCTAATTTACTAAACTTACCTGGCATAGCTTTTGGCGTAGCATAAGTAAGTCCTGGTGCATTTTGTTGTATTCTTGTAGTATCAAATGTTGCCATGCTATTTTTCCTCTGTTGATTGCGTATTTATTATAGTACGTAATAAGTTTCTAAGATTTTCTTTTTCATCTTCTGGTACAGGAGCAGTTTCTATAGCTGATCTAAATCTAGCAATTTCTTTACCTGAAAAATCCTTACCTGTCAATAGTCTATTCATATATTTCTTCATAAAGTTTTGTGTAATAGGAGTTTGTTGTCTACCTATTAATGACATAACCTCATTAACAAACTCATTATGCTCTGCTGAATTAGCTATAAATCCTTTGTTATCTAAGATTAGTTTATAAGAAATTAATGCCCTAGATACCTCAAAGTAATCAGGCATACCACCATCAGATCTTCTAGCAATAATCTTCATAAAGCGTTTAGCATGCTCTTTAAGTGATCTACTCCTGTCTGCTTCTGACTTTTGTAGTTCCCATAATAACTTAGTTTCTTTAGTTTGAACACCCCAAAGATTTTGAAAGACTAATTCAGACAAAGTAAAGTCTAAACCATAGTCATGTCCTGTAGCAGAAGCTCGCCTATACTTAGCATCTAACTCTTGTTTAAGATTAATTGCTCCTTTAACTGGAGGTAATAAATCAGATAAAGCTATTAACGAAGTAAGTAATCTCTCATCTTTATGTGATTCTGGATTACGTATCCACATCTCTGATATTTCTTCTGAGATACCCCATGCTTTTTTAGCCCATGAAATGGTAGCACCTACATTACGAGTATCTACATCATCATTCCATATACCTAACATGAAAGCAGAGATAATACTCCAAGGTCCAAATATTTGATCTTTACCACCAAACAATCCAAAACTACCTCCAAAGATAGATTCTGAACTACGTCCATCATTTCCTAAAATATAATCAGCTACCATATTACCTAATATAAAAGAAACATTTGTATATCTTATCATCTGAGCAATATTATAGAATGATTCATTACCAGATTCTTCCATGTTAGTAGCAATATAATCAACCGCACCATACATAGCTGTACCATACATAGCGTAATGATAAGCTATATTTTTAGCACGTTGTTTAGGATTAAATGGAGTAGCACTAGGATTAATTGCTGCTTCATTCATTCGCATTAAGAAAGCGACAAACTGTCCCACAAAACGTAATGAAAGACTATTTTGCCAGCCCATAGTAGTAACATTGGTCATACTGCCTGAGAGTCTATAAGCATCAAACATTATTTGATCTAAGTTTTGTTTAGTTCTCCAATTCTTTCCTGGATTTTGATCTAACCAGTTACGTAGTGCTACAATAGCATGTCCATCCCTACTAATTAATTCACCTAATTCAAAACCATACTCAGCTAATGTTTCAAGTAGGAAGTTAACAGGATTTGTACCTTCTCCTAATTTAGGTATAGATTGTAATCCTAAACCTTGAGTAAAGATATGATCAGATACATTACTAAACCCTGATTCTTTCATTGCATTAACTAGTAAATCATAATCTTTTCCTGTTAATTTAAGAGGTCCATCAACAACATTTAAGTTATCTTGTTCAAAGAAATAATCATGTGTAGCTTGTAAGTCTAACTCACCTTTTTTAAGTTGACGGCTATTAGAAAGTTGCCTTGACATTAACGCTATAGCATAGTATGAGTTTTGTATAAACTCTGCAGGATTTTTACTTACTGTTAATAACCCTGTTAAAGGAGCTAATCCTTGTAAGAATAATTGTTTAGGTAAGTTAACCATTAGTTGCATAGTAGTAACTGTCCTAAGTAATGAGCCTGATACTGCTTGAGGATTTCGTTGAGCTTCTCTAGCATACTTTGCCATCCAAGCAGTATACTTTTTATTTTCAGTTAAATTACCTACTTCATCAGCTAATTTACGTATACCTCTAACTGCTGCTTTAGTATCAATAGCTGTACTAGTCATCTCTTTATTATAGATTAACCACCAATCAGCTCTAGCCTGTCTACCAAACTTTTCATAACCTGCAACATCTTTAATCTGTGTAGCTTCTAAAGGAAACTCAGCCTTAGCCTGCATTTGAGATTCTATATCTAACTGAGAAAGAGGTTTAGTAGTTACTGGATTCTTAATTATTTGGATTCTAGGATCTGTATTATATGTATTATTCCATTCTTTCTTAAGTTGATTAAGTCCTATTTGACCATAAGCCATTTGACCTATACTTGTACCTGTTCTAATAGCAGTTTCATATGGATCAGAAGCTAATTCAAAGTCTAGCTTTTCATTTCTAAATCGTTGTCCTTGTACAGACTGTACTTCTCTAATACGATAGTCAGCTACCTCGTTTAAGGTTAGTTCTCTAGCCTTAACTAGGATGTATAAGTTATTAGGATTACCAAAGATATTTTCCCTAGACCATCTATAAGCTTTAGCTTTAGAGTTTCTCATAGCAACAGTAGAAGCAAAAGGCATTAACTTTTGCATTACCTCAGCTCTAGTTAAACTTTGTATGTCAGTAAGAAGTTTTCCTGTTGTATCAAGAATACGTTTATTGCCTACATCTGCATATTTACCTTGAGTAAAGTCTAGCTCTCTACCATTAATTTTAAATCGTAAAGGTAATGACATTATAGCATAGGTTTCTTCGTGCATTTTAGGCACGTGTCCTGGTCGTCTAGGTAATACATCATTAGGTAATGGCTGTGGTTTTAGTGTACTAAATGTACCATATTGATAAATATCACCAGTAATAGGATCATTAAAGTTACGTGCTAATCTATATACTTGTTGATTAGGCATTTTATCTTTGCCTATAACATAATGAGTCTTATTAAAACCTACCTCTGGTTCCCACAGAATCGCTTTCTGAGCTGTGAAATCCCATATTTGATAAGATAGTACCTCACCTGCTTCTGTAAACACTAAAGGATCTTGAGCTTCTACAACAAACTCTGCTTTAACAGGCATAACTTCTGTATTTTTAATACCTTCAGGAGATCGCTGTGGTTCAATATAGAATGACTTATCATATCCTGCTTCTACTAACATATTACTATAGGTAACATTGTCTGCTTGATACTTAGAGTTATCAAAGATTCGGTAAACTGTTAGTGCTTCTTGTAGTTTATTTACTTCAGTTAGTTCTGGAACATATCCTAAAGCATTACTAATCTGCTTTGGAGATAATTGATTTAATCCATTGTTATCTTGATAAGCTAGAAGTTTAGCTAATTCATTTTGTTGTTTTTTATTTAAACTTTTCTTAATAGATAGTTGTAATTGTCTTTCTTGTTGTTTAAAGTAAGCATTTTTATTTAATTGATCTTGATATACACGTTTTTCTAGTGCTTTATCATACCTACCATAGGTAAACAATTGATTAATTAATCCTGTACTAGATGCAGAAACTTCTGAATCATACAAGAATCGTTGTGTTTTGTCTGTTATGTTATTTGTAGGAAAACGATCAGAAGGTTTATTACCAAAAGAATCTGAGACAGCATCATATAGATCACCATCAGGTCTCCAAACAACTACATAATCACCTGCAGGGTTTAGATTAAAAGTAAGAGTATCTGGAGTAAACTCATTAACTACATTATTAATACTATCTAACTCTTGTATAACTAATTCGCCAGGTCTAACAGCACCTTCAGCATCTAGGAAGTTGTCTTTAATACTTGTTAATGCCTGATCAAATGCAGGTACTATTTCGTTTGCTCTATAAAACTCACCAGGATTCTTTATAAAAGGAATACTAAGTCTTACTCCAGTAGGAGTACGTACAAAAGTAGAGAAAGTATTTGATACAATCATAGGTACTGTAGGAATAATACCATTGAGTGTTATTACTACCTCATCTAAAAGTTCTTTAAGTGCAGGAGTATCTGCTAAGTTAGGGTTTTCTATAAGTGATTGCCTATCTCTAGCAGCTTGCAACTCCATTTGAGTTACCCTAGAAATATCTGTACTAAAACCAAACTGTGTAGATTTAATAATATTACTGTTAGGATCTGTTAAATAATGTATAAGTTGAGGTCTAGTTAATCCAGATACCTCACCTAGTCGTCCTGTTTTATCTTGAATAATACTTTCAATTAAATCACTACCTGCTTTTCTATTAGCTTGATGTAATGTAGATACAGGAGAATTTTCTTTAGCACTAACAGTAGCACTTGCCTTTACTTTAGATCGCTGGGCTTGCCGTTGATTTTCTGCTCTAACTGCAGCTTTTTGAGACTCAGTAGCTTTTCTTTTTGGTTGAGGACCTGTAGTTGTTTCCGTTACTATCTCGGTACCTTTACCCTTAGACTTACCAAACAAAGGTAATCCAAATAGGATTGCTTCTAACGGCATAATAATAGCTTGAGGATCATTAGGACTTAAAGTATTTCCTAGGTATTCAAAAGCTTCTCCAAGTTTAGCAAAAACTCTACCAGCTATAGTATTATGAATTAATTCTTGAGAGTACCCCATTTCTTCTAATGCATCAGCTACAGAATCTCTCCATGTTGCTGTCCAACTTTGTTCATTACGTGCAGTTATTTCAGTACGTAGTTCTGTTAATGACTTAGTATTATAACCTACATCTATGCCTGCTTGTACTAATTGTTCTGAAGGAAAAAGTTTACGTAATGTTTCTTTACCTATGATTTCTTGAGGTGTTATTGTAGCTTGAGATAATGTTTGAAAAAATGTCTGTAAATAATTAGCCGTTTTTCCTATAAGCATATCATAGAACCATACTAACTCTGCTTCTGTACTATAACCAGCAGAAGAGTCTAACTCAAGACCACGTTCTAATTTCTGAGCTACAGTCAATGCTTTATTAGCTGCTTCTTGTTCTGTTACAGTAGCTGTATTTTCTCCAGATACTTTAACATTTTCTAGCATTCTTTCTTTGTATTGATTATACTTAAGTTTGCTAACAATTAAATCTACTTGTTCAATAGCTTGATCATCATTCTCTAATCCATTTTCTAAGATATAATTATTCGTCATATTAAAAATAACTTTATCTTTTATATCATCAGAAATAGTAGATGTTTTTAAATAATCATCAAGAATAGTTTTTTTACTTTGCTTATCTAAAGTAGGATCATCAATAATAGAAACAATAGTTTCTCTATTAGTAAAGTCTTGTTCTTGTTTCCAAGCTTCTCTAGCTTTTTCTATAGTAATAGAATAACCTAACTCTTCTTGTTCTTGTTTAATTCTTTTATAGTTTTCTACAGGATCTTGAGAATCTGAGTCATCTAAAAGAGTTGCATAAAAAACATCATCTTGTGTAGATGTAGGAATAGTAATTGGATCCTGATAATCAGAAAAAGGAGCACCATTATTTAACATTGTTTCAGACATTTATATCCTTAGCTTGTAAAAATATTGGCAATTTTAGGACCTTCTGATAATAAAGTACCACCTAGAGTACTAACACTAGACCACATGTTACTCTTACTTGCTGCAGTATTAGCTTGTGATCCTGCATTAGCAGCAGCTACATTAAATCCAGTAATTTGATTACCTACATCTTGAGCTACATTAATATTACCTAAGTTAGCAGAGGTTTGTGAACCAATAGCACCAACAGCACCAGTGTAAGAAGATGTACCACCAGCACCTAATGCACCCATACTACCTCCAATTTGCCCTTGTTGAATACGTCCTTGTCTAATGGTAGCTAATCTACTTCTTTTTTGTAGTAATTGATTGTACCTATTTCTAGCTTCTTCTGCTTTATTTTGTTGTTCTACTTGTTCTCTTTGAAAACCTGATTGTTTTTTTGCATACTTTTGAGATTGAATCTGACTTGCTACAGAAGTAAGTAAACCAGCCCCTTGCAATGCAGTAGGTAAAGATATACCACTAAATAGTCCACCACTTGCTGCTGTACCAAATCCACCTGTTGCCATACCTAATCCTATTCCAATTGCAATTGGTGCTACTTTTTTTACTACTTTACCCATGTTATATCTCCAGTACTGTTAAATAATTTAATAATCCATCTTCTGTAAGTATTATACCATTTGGCACGGCTTTTGCTCCAAAGACTATGTTAAACTTTCTCTCTTTCTTTGAAGCACAGATACCTATTACTTGTTCTATTCCTCGTTCCCTAAGAATAGTCTTAACTTTTTCTAATCCTTTTAGGTATCTTTTAAACTTAGTATGACTCCAAGAAAGACACTCTATGTGCATTTCCCAGTTATTTAATGCTTCATTCCAGGATATTCCAATAAATCCATTATCTGTTTCTTCGTACAGTATTTCCATATTATTGTGTTGTTAACATAGTTACTGGATGACCCCATCCTAGTAATCTCATATCCTTACCAAATTCAGAATAGATATAAAGGCTTAAACATTTACCTGATCCTCGTAGTTTATTCTTAGTAACTACCATAGAGTCTCCACTAGCAAAGCTACCTGCTCCTGAAGGAGTATAGTTTCTTAGTATCTTATAGGCTTGGAAAGGATTACCCCATTTACCATTAGCACCAGAGTTTGCCCAACCCCATTGAGCTTGTACTTGAGCACCAGATTGATTAGTAAATACTAAATCATCTCCTGATAATACAAATCCATCTTCAGTTCTTTGGAAGTAAAAGAAAACATAAGGTATTTGTTTTTCTCTCATGATGTCACCAAACAATTCATAACCTGTAATTAAGTAACTACTAAAGTTAGCACCAACACTATCTTTAGTTTTCCAATCTACAAAGGTATTATCATTGTATTCAGACAAGGTAAAAGATGTACCATCTATAGTTAAGAAACTAAATTGGGAAGATCTACTAATAGCTACATCATCATCTACAACTACAGTATCCCCAGATGTTACTAATACAGTATCTGTTCCTGCAACCACAGTCTCCTCTTGTTCATTTACAGAGTATCCTGGAATATCTACATAGGCTGCTACATAAGGAGAACTTCCTATTACATCAGATATTTCATTTTTATACCAAGCAGTTAAAGTTAAATCATATATTAATTCTTTGTTATATTTATTAACATAGTTTAGAGTATCATAACCTATACTATCATTGTAAAGAAATCTAACTCTGTTTTCTTTCTCATCATAGAAACCTCTAGCATTATTCTTACCTGCTTCTGGTATCTCTAAGTAAAGCTTTTGTATAGAGGTCAATGATATAGACTCTGCTGCAAATCGTCCTGAAGCTGTATCAGGTTTAAGTAAGTATATACCAGCTCTTGACCAGTAAATAAAGTTACCATTAACATTAACAATTGCTTTAGGATTAAATACACCATTAGTAGAAATCTTAGAAGCTTGGAAAGAGGTAGCAATAAACCCTCCAGTATCTCCATAGATCTCCCATATGCCATTTTCTGCAAAGACTAGTATAGATGCTTGTGAAGCTACAATTTTAACAATACGAGTGATCTCAGGTATCTGTATGGAGCCACCATCAGTATCTATTAGATCATTAATACCTGGATCAGTAGGATCAGCTTCTTGGTAACAAGTTCCTAAGTCATTATCATTTCTAATAACTTTTGAAAAGAAAATATAACCAGAGTAGTTAGGTGATCTTGCATCTCCATTAGAAATAGTAGAATCTATACCTGCATAAAATAATCGTTGTGCATAAGAAGTAACACTAGTAATTGTACCTTGTTCTTGATCTAAAGGTAAACCAGTAGTAACATCTGACTTAGCCATCCTAGATGTACCTCTGTTAAAAGCATCAATAATAAATGAGCCTTTAGCAATCTGATAGTTAGACTGGGAGTTCTTAACTAGAGTATCTGGATCATACTTCTCATAATCAGCAGAAGCAGTATTAGATATTTTACCTAATGTCCAGTTATCTGCATTACTAGGATATTGTGCAATTTTTGTAAACGTATAAGTTATCGCATCAGCACCAGTACTAGTAACAATGTTCTTGTTCCAACCTTGGTTACGCAAGTTATATTTGTGTTCAGGGCTTAATGTTGTAGGTCTAGTATCTAAGAATAAGTTATCTTCTACACCATAGATATCTCTAATTTCAAGAGTAATCTCTGATTGAGTTACAGCACCTGTAGTAGGTTCATACTTAAGTAAAACAGGTTTAGCTAAATCTTTAGAAACAATAATACAGTTGTTATTAATAACTGATGTTTCAATGTTACTATTAGCTAATCCTGCAATAGTAATAGGAGCACCACTATTCTTAAGATTAGAAGATGGAGAAGGTGTTAACAAATCCATAAACCAAAGTTTATTATTAACTCGTACAATACCTAATGATACTGTCGTATCTCCACCAGGACTTTCCCATTGATGAAATGATTGTTTACCTTCTTTTATATCAGTAGCAGTAAAGCCAGTAGATGTCAAGGTATAGTCTGATTCATAATCAACACCCAAACGTCTATATCGTGAACCATCACGATTAAGTACAAAGTTAGCTTCATCTATAGAAGCATTCTCTGGAAATGTTAATTGATTTGCTTCAGTAATTAGACCTTTAACAAAGGATCTAAAAGCCTTTTCACCCTTCTGAGCCATTCTATTCCTCTATTGTAATAGCTTCTTTCTTAGCCTGTTTTTTCTCGTAACTTACCCTAGCTTTCTCTGCTTCATCTAACTTAGGTTCTTGTTTATTTGAATTAACATAAGTAGCTACTTGTGTATCTACAAATGAAAGTGATGTAAACTTTCCTTCTAGTGACTTAGGAATCTCTCCACCTCCACTCCATTGTAATACGTAATGTGATGTACCTGGTTGAATTACTGCTTGTAAATCCATGGTACCATTTGTTTTATAACTCTTTGCAACATTGGTCATGTTTATCCTTATTTTTATAAATATTTATTTTGCATAGAAGTCATTGTTACTAAACCTCTACTTTTCTTTTTAGTACTTGGTTTCTTTTTATCCATTCTATTTACACTTGAAGGTGTATTCTTACTTACTAATGCTGGATTAACAGGAGCTTTCTTTTTAACTGCTGCACTACCAGGAACAGAATTACCTTTAGTTTTACGATTAACCTTACCCATATCAGGACCTACAGGTTTAAGTTGTGTAGGAGTATAAGCATTACCATCCATTGTACTGGCAGAAGGTTTAGTTGTTTTTTTCATATAAGAGGGAGCATTCTTTTTATCTACAGTATTAGGAATATCTTTAGCAGAGCCTTCTCCTCGTTGAGGACCAGCAACAACTTTTACTGTGTCTGTTTTAAAAGAAGTAGTTTTTCTTCTACGTTGTTGCATTTTTTTTACTGCTTCTCTAATAGCCATTACTTCTTTCTCCCTGTTTTTGTTCTAAGTTGTTTACTAAAACTACCTGGTATATTCTTAAACTTTGTACCATCCATTGTTGTAGATATACCTCTTTTTAATTTCTTCTTCTTTTTTGCACCATAGACATCCCCTTTAATAAAGGGAGCTGTATTACTTGTTAATGAACTCAATAGTTAGGTGTCCTTTTAGTTGCTCTGTTTCTACCATAGTTTGGATACTTAATACCTTTCTCAATCTTAAAGGCATCTTGACTCATTCGTCTTCTTTGACTAACAGAGATCTGCTCTGCTTTTTGATTAGCCATTTGTTTAAGAGTTAAGAATGCTGCAGACTTTGCTTCATTCAGTAAGTAAGTAAACATCTGTACTGGTAAGTCAGGAGTAAAAGTATCTGATAAAGTAAATGCTATAGAACGCTTACCCCAGCATTGTGTTTGACTGTTTTGTAATGTAGTATCTACAGTATTAATTAGTGAATCAAATACTAGAGTTACATCATCAAAAGACGTAAAGTATTGTGGTGCTTTATCAGTAAGTATGTTAAGATTAATTCCTGTGCTATCAACTACTACTTGAACATTAGTTGCTTTACTATCTCTACCATCTAAAATATACATAAAGTCTTCAGGACTCTTGTATTCAACTAATTGATATAAGTTTTTATCTGAAACACTTGTTCTACAATTATACTTAATCCATTTTAAGTCTATAACATCTTCTGGTAATGACATATGAGTAGGGCGTGTAGCAGTACCACTAGCATCCATCTGGAACAATTCATATAAAAAAGCATAGTCCTTACCATCAATAATATTGTAGTAAGTTGTCTTAATTATCTGAGCTACTTGTAATGCTTCAACACTATCATTAATACTATTAATTTCATCTGAATCCATATCAGACATGATGTCTTGTGTCATTTCAAGTAAAGTTAACTTAGCCATTATTTTTTAGTTCCCACAATTGAAAGTTGTATAGAAGCATATAATATTGAGCTTGCTCCATCTGCTTTAGTAAAGATTTCTAAGTAATCATTTGTTGATAATTCAGTAAAGCCACTTAAAGTAATAGATCCCCAGCTAGAAGAGCTGAGTGTTCTAAGAGATCTTGCTCCAGTAATAGCACTTCCATTTTTATATAATGCCCATTCTACCTCTTTATTAGATCCTGAAGCTTGCTCAGTAGATAAAGATATTAAAACATTAACAGATATAGTTTCAGTGCCATCATAACGTATTCTTGTATTAGGAGAGGTTAGTACAGTAAAGCCATTATTTTCAGTAGCAGTAAATGTATTATTTAAGACTGTATCAGATGTTGTAGTACTATGAGTGTAAGCAGGAGTAGTAGAATCAAAACCTGTATAAGCTCCTAAGTATCTACTTAAAGGTGTCCAAGCACCTGAAGCTGAACCATTAGCAACATACACAGTATTATTTGCAGCTGTGGCTACTCCCTTAGGCTCATGCAGATCTGCACCTGTAATTGTTGAATGTTGTATGGTCATGTTATTTCCTGTATTAAATTAGGGAGATATACTCCCCCGAAGGGGAGCTATCTCGTTGTATTACACGTCGTATTTAAATTTAACTACGACTCTAGCAGAACCTGCAGTATAAGTACCTGTAGTTGCTGCTACTAACTGTCCAGCATTAGCACCAACAGTAGTGCCTATTAAAGCACCATCGCCAGCAATAACTTTATTAGCAGTTAAAGCTGCTGTTAGTTTAGCTTCTACTAAACCATCTGCATCAATTGCAACACCTGCTGGTGTATATAAACCAATAGTTAGGTTAGTACCACCAATCCAAGCATCGTCTACATACAAAGTAGCTTCAACAACAGAAGCATTTGCAGGTATAGTTTGTGCAAGGTTACTATTTAGTGTTGCTGAAAGATTGTCGTAGCTAAATGACCACTCCGCACTTTTAACAATACCCTCTTTTGTAGATTCTTGACCACCTAATGAGTTATTAGATGTACGAACCCCGTAGTGACTTGCTACGCCCCTGATAGGAGCTAATTCAATAGTCATATTATATCTCCTAGTAAGTTGAGTCGTCAGTTAAAATCACACCCAGTGTATCAGCACGCTGAACACCGAAACCAAAACGAGAAGTAACTTGATATTTATCAGCTCTTTCTTCGTTGTCTCTCCAACCTTCTGTTTGCGGAGCTCGTCTCCAAGCGTGCATAACAGGTTTGCAAGAGTCATCAGCTACGCACATAAATACGTTAGCTTTATCACCAATTTCAGCTGTATCATTAGCTAGGTCATATGCTGCACCGTTAATAGCTTCTGTTGCTGTAAGTGATGGTAAGAAGTTAGAAGTGTAAATATCCCAACCCATAATGTTTCTTACGAAACGATGATCTCTAGCAAAACCTTCGTTAAGAACACCTTGGAATTGCGGAGTGTTATTAACTACTGATGTTTGAGAAATCAATGAGTTTAGTGTAGCTTCTACAATAGGATCAACAATAGCTATACGACCTGAAGCAGGTGCATTAGCTTTGTCAAATGCTAATTTCATAGATACAAAGTCAGCTAGAACGATGTTACGTGATGTTCCACCAGAACCACCAGCTACCCATCTATGTGGACGACCATTGACTAAGTTAAGATTAGCTACTGTTTGACCATTGTTAGCTGTGCCTAAGAATCGTCCTTCATGGTTTTCACCAAGAGCACGTGTTGATTCCATTGCACGCATAGCCATCAATGTGTCTACTTGTGAACCATCTTCACGAAGATCATCAGATACTTTCCAAGCATCACCAATGTAGTCAGTGATAGTTAGGTTAATAGTACCTGTGTCAATGTTTGTAAAGTTTAAAGGTGTATCCTCTGCTGCATCTTGAAGTGTTACAGTACCAACTGTTTTAATGTTGAGTGTTGTACCTGAACCGAAGTCTGTTACATCACGCCACATACCTTCTGGTAATAAGTAGTCATGTAAGTTATCAAGAATAAACTGAGAATACTGCTGAGCCTCAATAAAGGCAGAAGTATTACTTGTCAGTTGTGACATTTAAAAGTCTCCTAAGACTGTTGTTTAATTTTAGCTCCAGCATTACCCCAAGCAGCTAATAAGTCTTTCGTAGAACCCCCTGCTACCTTTGCAGATAGTATTGCAGGAGTTGTTTGATTACTTAAAGCTTGAGTATTAACATCACTTTCAATAGAACCTGAAGGTGCTTTAGCAAGACTTAATCCTGCTGCTTTTAATACTACTTTAGGGCTTGCTGCTGCAAGCTCATTTAGTTGTGTAACGGATAGTCCCAAGTCATTAGCAATAGAATTGTAAGTCTTTTCAGCTTCTTGACCATACTGACTAGTAAAAGCTTTCGCTACCTGATCAGCATTAGTTTTAGCCTTAGCTTGTTTCTCTCTAATACTTAATGTTTGATTAACTAAATCCATTATGTTATCTTGATTAAGTTCCCCTACTGGTGCGGTCGTGACTGTCGGTTGAACTCCAGACTTGATTTCATCTATAAGTTCCTGAGTAGTTCTTCTCTTAGTTAATTCTTCACGTGCTTCAGCTAACTCAGACTCTAAGGTCTCAATATGCTTTTGAGCATGAGGAACAGATTTAAGAGCATCTTCTGGACTCTGGTACTTTTTACCTTCACCAACTAACGATTGAACTTCGGTCGGAATTTCAAATGTCTCTGGTGCAGTATCTGTTTGTACAGCTTCGTTGGTACTCTGCTCTACAGGTGTTTTAGTTGCTTGTTGTACTTCATCATTCATGTTACTATCTCCTTTGGTCAAGGTAATAAGTTGTATAGTTTTGTTAAAGCTTTTTGGACACCTCTTTGATAAGCTTGATACTCATTGTAAGCAGGTAGTTTGAATGTTTCTTCATCTATACACTTTCTTTGAGATATTGCTACTTGATCATCAAGATAACCTTTTAACTCTTCAATAACTTGTTTCTTTGTTAAAGACTGTGCTTTATCACTTTTTAAATCCATACTATAATTATACCATATTTTTAAGTAAAAGTCAAGTAATACTTGATCTATGTATTACATCTCAGGAGGTAGTTGTCCTTCTACTTGATTGATTTGTTGGTCAACCATTTGTTCTTCCATAGAAGGAGCTGCTTGCTGAGATTGTAAATCTTGTTGTATCTGCATTTTAATCTTTTCTTGCTCTCCTGCTTCAAATAATGCAGCATTATCTTTAATAAATCCATATTTATCAAAACCCATATACTCCTCTACCATTTCGGCTAAATGTTTAGGTGATACATGTGGAGCAATCATTTGACCAATTGGGCTATTAAATACACCTAGAATGTTCTGTAGTAGCTGTGCTCTAGCTGCATAGTGTCTAGCACCTATAGGTCTAATCTTACCACGTGCGGTTAAATCTTCTTTAGTAATAGATAAGAAGTCTTGTACACCAAAGTCATCATCATAGACTTTAGCTAACTCTGGTAAGTTAAGATTCCGTTTAGCAGTTTCTAACATCATGTTAAGAACAGGTTCTAGGAACTCAATCTCAAACTGATTAACTTTATTTTGGAATATTCTACCAGCAGCATTCTGTAATGATTGTACTTCAAAGGCTGTCTTCTCTCCTGGAGTTCTGATACCCATTGCTTCTTTAGGAGCACCCGCCATCTCTTCCATTGTATTCATTAATGCTGCTAGCTCGTTGTTAACTTGAAAAGCTGCAGGGTTAGGTGGTAACATTTGTATATCACCATCTTCTTGTAAATGAATAGTTACCTCAGGACCCCAAGTAAATGGATCTACTTCCCCTCTAACTACCATAGGGGGATGGATAGTTAAGTCTAGTGCATCTGCTTTAGCATTCTCTAGGTGGTCAATACGATACTGTAAACCTACTAGGTTATCTAGTGGTCCCATACCATATAAGTTATCAGGACGTTTTCTCCATGCTACATGAGCTTTGCTGTCATGACCAATGTAACTAGGATTCTTTATGTTTCTTAGAATATAAGATCTGTCAATGATTGTTATAAGTCTATTCTCATAAAGTTTATCTTCATCTTTATCATACCAATCACCTTCAAATTCTAGTATCTCTACCATACCTGATTGATAGTATTCTTGTAGTGTACCAAAGCCATCAGCTATAAATGCTTCTGCTTTGTTTACATCCTCAACTCTAAACATAGAAATAGTTTTTCTAATGTCTACAGCTTTATTAAATGCTGCTTTATTATAGTTTAAGTCAGGACGGGTAGTTAGTTGTTTTTTAAGTTCACCAATAGAGGTTACTTTTCTAGTAAACTTAGGTGACTTAGCAAAGGAAGATGCTACAGGATTAAAGACAAGATCAAATGGAGATATTCTTTTTAGTTTAGGACCATTATAAGTTGTAATAGTTTCTTCAGTAATAGGATCTACATGAGAATCATTAACATACATAACCTCACCAAACGCATTACCATAGTCTATATAGTCATAAACAAGTAAACTAATCTCTTCTCTAAACTTAGACTCTTTGAGTTTAGTTTTCATGTAAGCTTCAATAGCTTTACGTTTCTTCATGGTAGTAGCTTCTTGCGTAGCTCCTTCCCACTTCATCCAGTTGTCATTAGGGAACAAAGCATCCATGTAGTTAGCATGTAAATTATCTCTAATCTGTGTTAACTTAGGAAGAGTAGTTTTGTTTTTCCAAGGAAGAGAACTATTAGAAGTAGTTGTAGTATCAGTAGCAAAGAGATAATTTCTTAACTCTCTCCATTCTGATTCTTTATTATTTCTTTGAATCCACCATTGGTTATATAATCCAGCTAGTGTCTTAGCTAAGTTCTCTGTACCAATTGCTTGTTCTATTTGTGCTACTTCACCTGCCATATTATTTCCTTAATGTGTTATGCCGCCAAATCTGCTATGGGTTGGTAATGGTTTACTAAAACTTAAACCCTGATTTGCTCTTACTTTTGGGACTAAAGATATAGCTATTGCATTAGATAAAGCATCTTTAATATCATCATGAGGTGGGTGTACCATTACTAATTCTTCTTCTAATGTCTGACAGTTACCACCCTTGTAGTGCCATATTTGTAAATTATCATACTTAGGTTCTAATACAGAACCCACTCGTTGTGCTTTATCTCCTAGATGTCTTGTAGGTCTAAACTCATCTATTGACAAAGGTATTCCATTAGGTTTAAGGTAACTATCTTTTAGTTCTTTTACAATCGTTTGTTGTGCTACAGTAATCTCAGCACGTATCTTTCTGAATCCCCATTTTTCCCAAGACTGTAATATGTGTTTATAGTAATCTACAATCTTTTCTGTTTTAAATCTATCTATGTCTAAAATATAATAGTTTGCTTGGTGATCAACACCTACTATTACAAGAGCAGTGTAATCTGCTTGCTTTCTTAAACTAAACGCAAAGTCAATTGCTGCATAGATGTTTAGTTTTCTATCTCTAATATACCAGTCACCTTCTCTATTGTTAAGCACTGACTTATCAAAGTACTGAAAGTTATCTTTATTAATTCTAGCACTTTCTGTTGTATTAGGATCATTGTAATACTGTGCAAAGAATTGAGTCTGATCTATATACTTAGCTTTAATTCTTGCTAGTTCTTTAGAATCAAAACCAAAAGTTTTCCCATCAGCTCTTGTTCGTTTTGCCCAGAGAAACTCTCCGTCTATCTCTACTACTTTTTGAAAGAGTTCATATACCTCATGTTCAGTTTCTTCTTCTTCATCTGTAGCATAATAAACCTCTTTCATGTTTATCATAGTATCATAAATGTCCCTAGGGTGATAACGAGTACCAACAACCCACTCAACTGCACCTGGATTTTCAATAGAAGCAAGTTGTGAATAAGCATTTGATACTTTTTCTCTTCCTTCTTCTGTATACGCATTTCCAGGTACAACAATATCATCAAGAACAACAACGTCAGCATGGAACCCAGTAGTATTTGAGGTAAGTCCAACAGCTTTAACAGTGGCATCGCGTATTCCTTCTAGTTTACGTTGTGGATGATCTACTGCTATCTCTGCTACTGCCCATTTTTCCCGTTTACCTTCTTCAGGATGAATCATATTAGCCCAGTATCTACGATATATCGGTGAATCTATTATCTGTTTTATTGCATAGAGTTGTTTCTCTGCTAAATCTGCTGTTGCTGATACATAGAGTACTGTTGTTTCAGGATGTTTAGTAATATGCCAAGCTGTCCTATAAGCAATGAGCTTACTCTTCATATGTCCACGAGGAAGTAAAACTAATTGGTTATCTTTAGCTTCTGATCTAGCCCACCAAGTAATTAACTCTTCATGTATTGCTCCAAATAATATATGAGGAGCTACTAATTTAATAAACGTGAGTAAGTCTGCTTCAGCAGCTTCCCTGATTTGGTCAATCTGAGACATTATTTTTTCTTTTTAGATTTAGGAAAGCCTGCTTTCATATTAGCATAAGCTTTCTTTGTAATGGTACTCTTCTTCTTACTACGAGAAGTACCTGCTTTTTTTCTTTTATTTATATTTTCGTATAGACTCATGACTTTTTATTGTTTTGTGCAAACTTTCTAGCTGCCTCAACAGAACCAAATCCCCATGCTTTTAATGCTAGTGCTTTACGAGTAGGTCTACCTTTCTCGTCTTTCATAGGTCCTTTCATTCCTGCAAACCTTGCTGCAAAAGATACACGTCTAGGATTAGTTCCTGACTTAACAGGTGCTTTAAGATTAGATCCTTGTGCTTTTGCACTAGCTCTACCTTTAGCATTCAATCCACCTTTAGGATTTTGTCCCTCTTTTCTAGTCCATGCAGGTGATTTAGCCATTACTTCATTTTCTTTTTAGTTGTTTTCTTTTTAGCCATCATCTTTTTTTTGGCTTCTGCAGCTTTTTTCATACCTTCTTTTGTGTACGCATACTTCTTTCCATTTACCATTGGCATAATTAGTTTCCTTTTGCTAGTTGACCTCCAAAGTAAAACTCTATAATTAGAGTTGCCCATTGGAAGATTTCATCAAATTTATACAATCCTTTTACTGTCTCAAAAGTTGTACTCCCACCTATTTCAAATAGTCCTAAAAAACTCCATCCTTCTGTTACTACAGGTATGACTGTTTCTATATTAAATACACCAGCTATCGGATAAATTGCAACCAATGCTAGTATAACAATAATAAGAAATCGTCTATTCCATGCTGCCATTCCTGATTCTTTACTAGCTGCTTCTCTTGCTGAGTCTATCTGTATCTTTTTAGCAGACATTGCTTGTAACATAAGACTCTGTTGTTCATGAGCTTGCTTAGATTTAATTGCTAAGAGTTTAGCAAAAAAACCTAACGCTATTGGAATTATATGTTGTAATATAGTTAGCATTATAAATGTAATGTACTCATAACTACAGCTACTACAATAGCTCCGAAGCCAGCCATAATACCCCAGATTAATTTGTTAAGCATTGCTTCAATGCGATCTAATCTATGATGTATTGTGTCATATCTTTCTGCACAAAGTTTTTCGTGTGCTAATAATTCTTCATGCGGTGTCATTATTCAATGTTCCAATTCTGTGATTGCATTACTGTAATTAATTCTTCTACTGTGGTTACTGCATTGATAGCAACTTCTAACCTATCACATTCTGTTCTAACTGCATCTCGTTTAGTTTCTACTTCAACAGGAATGTCTACACCTTTTTCTGATTTACGTGTTACATACCAATCAGTTTGATTTAACATCGTACCTGCTGTATGCTTAACTTGATTTATCATTGTATGCTTTAAACCATGAGTTACTAATCTTTCAGATGTATTAACCATAACTGGATTGTCTGGATCTGTCTCATCTAATCTTTGTACATAAAGAGGTACACCATCTTCATCAGACTCTTCTTTATCTTCTAATGCTTTAGGATTATCTAGTTCACCATTCCAGTAGTATCTATCATCTGCTCTTACTGGGTCTGTTTCCCATGTAATACCAAGAGCATCCTTGTCTGCCTGTGATGCTTGTCGTAACCAATTACTTGGATACTGTATGTCGTTGTGAGTAAAACCCCTATCTATAGGGAGTGTTCTACCATTTAATTTATAAGCCATTTTTATTACCTCGCTAAAGAATTTTTAAAAGGGTTTTCGGCAAATGCCATGTAGATTACATTTCCTGATGGATTAGCATCTCCTGATGCAGTTCTAAGTTTAAATCCATTAGATAAGAAATCTATCGATGGTCCTGTTCCTTCTGCATTACTTAAATTTGGATATAAATTTGCTTGTCCTACATTATAGGTATCTCTACCTGTGTCAAACATTACCCATGATACAACACCATCTGTTCTTTTACACAACACAAACGCAGGTCTAAACCCTGTGTATACAAATGGACCATCAGCAGAACCATTACCTGTGTAGCTACCAAACTTACTGTATCCTTCTACCTCTGCAAAACAGTATGCTACATAGTTAGAAGTATTTGTATTAACTGAACCTGCCGTTCCAATAGTAAATACTGAAGTAGTTGGTGAAGTATTGTTCCAATATACAGAAGATGTTGCTGCTGCATTAGTTAAATCTAAAACTATTAATTGAGTATTTCCTAAAGAAGAATGATAAACGGGCCAGCTATTTGCAGAAGTTCTATTCTTAATTACTATTACCTTTGGTGCATCACCAAGTCCATGTCCTACTGTTGCATTAGCACCTGTTCCTGTATATGTCACCACACTAAATCCTGCTGTTGGATTAGCAGATACTGTAGATGTTATTGTTCCGTCTGTGTTAGATACGGCAGATGAGTCTGAGCCTCTCCAGTTCCATGCTACATAAGTAGCACCAGAGCCATTGACTCCTGCATTTGCTCCCAAAGTAAATCCATCTGAATCAAATGAAGTTAAAAGAGAAACTCCTTCTGCAGTAGTTAAATTTGAACTAAGTCTAGCATTTCTAATTGTGTCATGTAAAAATTGATTTGATGAAGCATCTCTTCTTTTTATCCACACCAGATCAGGACTAAATCCTAATCCAGTAATTGATTTTCCATATATTCCATCACCTGTGTAAGTAACAGGATTCATATACTTACTACCATCTTTAATCGTGCTATCAGGTAGGTTATAGGTATTTAGTTTCTTGTATCCAGTAGGTGGTGTGTAGGCAAAAGGTCTTTGTCCGAAGTTCATATAGTTATAAACTAACTCTGTTCCTGAACCTCCGTTGCCATTGTAAACAAATGGAATATAAGTTTTAGATGAGTCCATTGTTGGTAACAAGGATGTTCCAGAGGATATAATTTGACCAGATAATTCTACCCCGTTAAGATAAAAATATAGTTTGCCTGCATCTGCATCTAAAGCAACTCCTAATACATCACCTAATGTATAAGTGCCAGTAACTGTAGTCGCTGTGCTTAAACCAGTTACAGTAATTGCATTTGATGTTCCAAACCTACAAAAACCTACATTAGTTAATGAACCAGTGTTGCTTGGTAGAGCAAGAGTTAAAGACAAGTTTGTATCTTCTGCTTTAAATCCTGCTCCTCCAAGTCCTGAACTTCCAGTTCCTTTTACATATTCAAAATACCATTTACCACCAGTAACTCCCATCGTTGCATCTATTCTAGAATATACAGGTCTAGTACTGTTAATAGTGGATAATAAATTTGCTTGAGATACTGTTTGTGTTGATGCTTTGCTTAAAGGATTCAATGTAGCAAAGTTACCAGTATCTTCATTAGTTAGTGTAGGTACATCTGACATGATGTCATAGGTAGTGTCACTAGACGCATTAGAGTTAATGTTGTTAGGTGTCCAGTTGTTCTTGTT
>Ga0181595_10000729_pt1 | contig 36711 bp, 20 predicted proteins | sample 041ome_7_FD_145604 | JGI IMG/M metagenome (GOLD analysis project Ga0181595, IMG submission 145604) | Coastal salt marsh microbial communities from the Groves Creek Marsh, Skidaway Island, Georgia - 041401AS metaG (spades assembly) | ecosystem: Environmental > Aquatic > Marine > Intertidal zone... | reverse complement strand
AAACCCTAAACCCTAAACCCTAAACCCTAAACCCTAAACCCTAAACCCTAAACCCTAAACCCTAAACCCTAAACCCTAAACCCTAAACCCTAAACCCTAAACCCTAAACCCTAAACGGATTTTTAAGAATTCTTCATTAGATGCGCATATTATAAATATCTATATCTACAGCAAATCACTTATTGGCGGCCTATTTACGAGTCTCTCGGCTTCTTTCGCAGTTTTTTTGAGTTGTTCGGAGAGATGCGGAGCTCGGGGTATCTGCGCCAAGAGTTCCGCGGTGCGCTTGAACACTCTCGCAATGTCTCCCTCTTGTAACGAGGTATCGCTTCGAATCTGCGACCAACTGACTCCGCTTGCCCAAGATTCGAGTAAAGCGGCGAGGTCTTGCGAAAGACTCAGCGGTGCGTTGTCGATACGAGATGCGTATTGAAGATCAGCAATATCTTCGAGTTCCGGAACGAAAGAGGCGAGTATCACGTCGAGCTTCTCAGATGGCCCGTAAAATGCGTTAACGGCACGATTTGCGTCTGAAGAAATCGCACCGCAAACGCCAGCGAGACTGGAAACCGAGATAGATTCTGGCAGCGCGCTGAGAACAGTTCCTATCCAAAGTTCATTTTCACCCCTGAATGCCATGCACACTTCGCCAAAGGTGAGAATTTCAATTTCCTCGTCGTCTTTTTCCGATGTGTTGGTCAAGCGCACGAGCGCGTTTCGTTGCTCTAAAATGTCCACTACGCGCATGAAATCGTCCCATCCTGCAGCAGAATATTCGCGAATCCGCGCTTCTAACTTGCGCGTGCGTTCGCTAAGCTTCTCAGACTTTGCTCTTCTTTTCTTTTGCAACTTCATCTCTCGGCGAAGTAGTCCGACGTTACTCAATTTCCCAAGGTCCATCTGGATCTCCTCGATTTTCTTCCTCTGCGCTTCGAGGTAACTTGCAGTGTCCGCGTCTTCTTCAAATACGGAGAAGGCGTCGCATGTTCCCGGTAAGTTTGCAGCTGCGACGCTCGTTTTCGCGTTTCCATTTGCTCGATATAACTTGCTCGAACGTCTCCAGCGAATAGATGAATCCGAGGGCGGGTTGCCGCACAAATCGCGAACTTTCGTGAAGGACACACCTTCATTCGCACTGGCGCTGTCATAACTCGTCGATACGATTTTGTGAGCATCGAACCGATACCACATACCATCAGCACCTAGACCGGTGAATTCACCCAGAGGTGAAAGCGATTGTTCTGGTCTTTGTGCACTGACGACAAGCACAGGAAGCGATCCTCGAAGTTTCTTTCTCTCCATAATTTCGCGCGAAACGTTCTCACCGTACTCGCCCTCATCCTCCTCGTCCTCGGCGGCGTAATCGCTCTCAAAAATACCGTCCACGTCCACGTCTTCATCCGCAAAGAACTCTTTTACTGATTCCTCTTTCTCAACGACGAGAGAACCGTCATCCATTATTCCAAAAGTTGTGCCTTTCACCGAGGATTGCCCCGACGTCGCAAGGTTTACTCGCCATCCTACGTCGACTGCAATCAGCTTCACCCCTTCCTCTCCGAGCATAAGCGCATCCCAAACATCTTCACGCAAACTCTCCACTTTCGTTTCTTTACTTTGTGACTCCAAAAGCTCCAATAATCCCTGCTCTACCCGCAAGCGTTCTTCCAATTTCACAAATCTCTTCCACTCACTTTCATCTATGCCGTCCTGTATGATTTCGCTCGAATTCTCTTGTGCTTTCAACGTGTTGAGCTTGTCCAAGAGACGATTCAACTCACGCATTTGACTTAAGCGCGCTTTGCCACCGAGATAATTTCCAAAACTTTTTTCTACTATGCTCCGAATCTGATTCAATGATTTATCGCCCCGCAGAAGATTGAGAACCATGCCGTAACTAATTGCGAACTGCGACTTTAGGTTCTCGGGCTCCCCGGTAACCAAAGCAAAGGCATCCTCAGGACCATCAAAAGGTGATTGTAAGCAAACGACGTAACCAACGTCGTCAAAACCTCTTCGCCCAGCTCTGCCCGCCATTTGAAAAAATTCGTTAGACGTGAGCGTACGCGGCCCAGTGTCGCCGCGTTTACTCAGTGCGCTAAGAACCGCGCATCTCGCCGGCATGTTTACACCCGCGGCCAACGTCTCGGTAGCGAAAACAACTTTAACTAGTCCTCGTTGAAAAAGCGCTTCAATTAAACCTTTCCAAGCGGGAAGTAATCCAGCATGGTGAGAGGCGACGCCGCATTTCAACGGTTCAATCATTTCGTAACGAACGGCGTCTTTGTTGGAAGCAATAAATGCATCAATTTCGTTCGCAATTTCTGCTTGCTCTTCGCGACTTACCAAGCAGGCGCCCGCATCTCGACATAAATACTCGACAGCCTGGTCGCAACCTTTCCGAGAAAAAATGAACCAAACCGCGGGGAGCATGTCTGCAGAGATCAATTGGCCTACCGTAGTTTCGACGTGAGGCACGAGCCTTCGACGCATCGATTTTTGGTCGTTATCTCTTCTGTTATAATAATAACTCTCTTGTTCCTCGCCGTATCGAGCGAAACTTTCCCTAACTCCTTCCTCCGTGAACGGATACAAGTCCGCGTTCATTTTTGTTCCTCTCGAATTTAATAGATAACCTAATCCTGGCCAATCTCGGTTTGGCTTCATGGAGTAAAACCAATTTAAAGGCACCGGGCGGTAATTGGAAACTAACGTTTTGCATTGGACACTTGTCGTCTGTTCCCGATCGTCTTCGGCTCCTTTGTCGTCCGCATCACTCCGTCGCACTTCTTCTATCCACCCAGATAAATCGTCCGGATTTCCGATTGTCGCAGATAAGCACAATAATTGAATATTCGAAGGACAATATATAATAGTCTCCTCCCAAACGGTTCCTCGATACGCGTCCCCTAAATAATGCACCTCGTCGAGAATAACCACTCCTACGTCGTCCAATCGCTTGTCGATAACTCCTCCAGCCGCACTCGAATACAACATGTTCCTTAAAATTTCCGTCGTCATCACTATAATCTCCGCTTTTTCTGCATTTACTTCCACGTCGCCAGTTTTTAAACCCACTCTCCTTTTGCCAAACTTCTTTGAAAACTCGCGTAACTTTTGATTAGACAGCGCTTTCAGTGGCGTTGTATAGATTGCTTTCTTCCCTCGCATCAACGTGTTCATGATTGCCGTCTCGCCAATAAGTGTTTTACCAGATCCAGTAGGAGCGCTGACGACTAAAGAATGACCATCAATGAGTACGCGAGTGGCGTCTCGTTGAAATTCATCCAGCGGGAACTTGTAGGAACTCTCCATCTTTTCTAGGATTTTCTCCGCTTGTTTCTCGAGTTTTCCTTCCTCCGAAGAAAGAAAGAAGCTTTTGAAATCAAAGTCGACGACATCGTCGTTTTTACTTTTGTTGTTTCCGCCATCGTTATCATCATCATCTAATATAACATCTTCATATATTGGATCGTACTCGAATATCATCGCGTCTATATCTTCGCTCCCGTTTGATGAAGAAGGTGAAGAAGAAGCGCGAAGTGAAGGAAAACGAGATGACTTTTGTTCTTCTCTCTTTGATTTTGTTCGGCTTTTCGTCGTAGTTTTCGTTTGAGGAAAAAGATTTCGTCGTAGGTAAGAGTAAGAGGCTGACGAGGATGAAGTGGTGGCCATCGAAGATGACATTGTTCTATCGCTGATACCTGCACAAATCAAAGATGTCATCGATGTGCTCGTCATCATCGTCGCGCCCTTTCCTCGCGTGTTTATTTAAAACGAAGAAGAGGAAGAAAAAGTCAAAAAGAGTGCGAGTAGCAGGTTTGTTACTTTGTTCTTTTTTCGTGTTTTTTTTCAACACTCATGCGTCGCGCAAGGAGGGATGGCCTTTGACAAAACCAACACATCTAAACCGGTTGTTTGTTTTGTAATATAAAACGATGGCTGCTCCTACTTCGTTCGTCTCGCCCTCCTCTATCTCTCCCACTGTGAAGTTCATATCAGAACCTTGGACGATATGGATGGAAGATACGTTGTCTCACCTTAAATCCCGAGGGTTGTTGCGAGACTTGAAACCGCTTAATTTAGGTGTTGAAGAAGGAGATACGAGCAATAGAGGTATAAACGATGTACCAACGACTTCGTTTGAGTCTATTCGCGCTGGAGTAGATGAGAAGACGTACGAGAGATGGCTCAATAATGCCAGCACTGCAGGAACATCATCACCATCATTGACGACAACGACGGATTCGTCACTTGAACACAAACCTTTAGGGAAAATCGTGACGCTTTTTTCTTCGAACGATTATTTAGGATTGAGCGCAAATGCTCGCGTTCGTCGAGCTTTTGCAAACACAGCTTTGGAATATGGTGCGGGGTATCGCGCGTCGCAGCTAATAGCTGGATATACGAGTTATCATCGAGCACTCGAAGAGAAATTGGCAAACTTAGAACGGAAAAGTAGTTGCGTGTTATTCCCTACGGGTTTCGCCGCCAACGTGTCAGTTTTACAAACGTTAGCAGAAAGTGTATTTAGAAAGAGAGATGACCGTGATAGATGGTACAAAAGAATAGCAAACGTAGGATTCTCAACGCCGCCAGAGGTTGAGATATTTAGCGACGCGCTCAATCACGCTTCCATCGTCGACGGGTGTAGACTCGCAAAGGCGCCCGTTTCAATATTCAAACACCTAGATTACGACGATTTGGAAGCGAAACTAAAGAAGTCCTCAGCGAAACGCAAGATTGTCGTCACGGACGCAGTTTTCTCCATAGATGGAGACGTTGCCGATATAAAACGCTTAGGAGATTTAAAGACGAATTATCCGTTCTTGTTAATAGTTGACGAGGCGCATTCGACACTCGTATACGGCGAATTCGGTGGCGGCCTAGCGGAAGCCCAAGACGCACAAAATGATGTTGATATTACGATTGGGACATTATCCAAAGCTGTCGGTGCGCATGGTGGATTCGTTTGTTGCTCAGAAGATATGAAATCAATTTTACTCTCTAGAGCTCGCGGGCAAATTTACTCGACATCGCTACCTGTGCCAATTGTAGCGGCGGCGATCGAAGCCTTGGACGTAGCTCTCGAAAGACCGGATCTTGCGAATACGCTGTGGAGAAATGTGCACTATTTTCATAACAACGTCTTGCGATCGAGGAAAGAAAACAACAGTAACGCAGTGATGGTTAAAAAGAATAAAAACGCTTCTGAATGCGCGAAAAGTACTTTTGATATCCGGGACTCACATATCGTGCCGATATTCTGCGGAGATGAAGAGACTGCATTACGAGTAGCGAAGCATCTCTTGCTTCGCGGCTTTCATGCACCCGCAATTCGTCCACCCACCGTTCCCAAAAATGAGTGCGTTATTCGCTTGGCAATCAACACTATGCATACGACGAAAGATCTCGATGATTTGGGCAATGCACTGAACGAAGCCTTTTCGCTCTTGTCGAGAAAGTCATTATTTGCGTCTCGATTGTAAAATAATTATTTATAGCTCATCGAACATCGATTTAATGCCACGGTCTGTCGTAAATACCTTCATCGTCCCAAAGTCCACCGCCATTGCTATCTACATCTTCGTCATCTGAAACGCTGGGTTGAAAATTTTCGTCGACGTCGAACATTTGTGGAGTGAATTTCTTCTTATCATTCACGTACCAAATGACGCTATATCGCGTTCCCGAATATCCTCTAACCCAATGGCACGATCGACCATCACACTTTGCTATTCTATTTTTGGTATTTACTCTATATCTCTTTTTCCCGAGGCGGCTTTCAATCATTAACTCGCCACCGGAATCAAATTCGCCCAACGACAGTGCGAATTGATAGCTCATGTCTTCTTTATCAACGTGAGGCGAGGCTACAAAGTTCTTCGTTATCGCCAAGGAATCGTATTCGAAATCCTTTTCGGCGAAATTCATGATGTCTTCGCAACAAGCGCGCAAAGTATTGTCTTCTGCAATTGTTGTCGTACATGTGCTAGATTCTTTTGGCTTTCTTTTTAAGACCAGGTAATGCTCGGATTCCATCGCCGGCCGGTGCGAGAGAGCTGACCACCTATAGGCCTCAAGGCATTTTAAAAGCTTTCCGAGCATATGCTCGGGAACAGGGACTCCTTCCACGTCTATCAATTCACGTCCACTGTCATAATTCAACCACGAATATGTCTCTGGATGCTCGTATGCTTCCCTCATTTCCGCGCGCTTTTCGATTTCGTCACCGCGTTCATCGCGCACCTCTCGAAGCCAGGCGTAGTAAATTCTTTCTTCTAGGGGGTCTGCGTTGCTCTCCACCGAGCGCGTTGCAGAGACATCCAAAACGTGCTTTTCTTTCGAACGCGCGCTTGCTTTGAGACGATATTCTTTACTTTGAACATCACCAATGTAATTATCGCTGCTAATCTTCACATCGATGCCGTCCAAAACTGTGATGGCCATTTCTGCTTCTGCTCGATCGCGAAATCTCAGAAACGCATAAGAGAGCCATTCCTTACTCTTCGTTTTCGATCGCCATCCTTTCTTACAAATCCACAACACTTTCGGTGCTTGGATATTTCTTAAATTCAGATTGAGATTCCAAATGAGTTCAGAAAGTCCTTTCATTGTCGCCTGTCCTTTAGGAAAACCGCCGAACCAAACATCAGCGTTTGAATGCGGCGGAGGTTTCATCGTTTCTTCTCGCTTTCGTTTTTTTTCTTGCTTCACGCAACTCGACGACGTTAAATTCGGAACGACATTCCGAACGACACATTTTGCATCACCACTGTCATCTTCATTCATATTGCTTGGGTTCTTATCGCACACATCGAGATGCCGGAAAACCGCGTTTCGTGACTTGAAATATCTTTCGCACAATTGGCACTGCGCATTGGCGGCACTCCTTTCTTTTGGAACCGCGTTCGCATCCGGTGTATCTCTTCTCTTCTTTTTCTCTGTTCCTCTTCCATCTACATCGCCGGGCTTCAAAAATCTTTTCAATTCTAATGTGTTTCCTTTTTTTGTCTTCTCGCAATACTGCCGAGAGATTATAGCTAACCCAAACGATGGCGCGCGGTGCGTCATCCCGGAACGGAAATGGGACACGACGAGAACCTGGTTTTCAACCGTCGTTGCTGACTTTTCCCCTCTTTCACATTTATCCACCAAAATGCTCTCCAAAGCGCTTCGTATCATCTTCTCGTCTGTGAGTTTTACATCGTTACTCTTCGGTGAATCATCTCGACGGCACCAAACGACGGCATTCCGGATGGTGATATTGCCCCGCTTCTTCCTTCCGATAAAGTCTCTCACTCTCTCTTTTAACGCTTCACCTCCTTCATCTTCACCATCAACAGAAAACGTTTCATCGATTGGTATGATTCTGTTGGCGTATTTAAACGCTAGTTTTTTCTCCAACATCCACTCTAATGGCGAAGAAGTTACGAGTTTCTCGTGCAAGACGTCGAGAACGATAACACCTCTGTGCGCAGTAACCGCAGGTTTTGCCAGCTCGAAATGCCGAGGAAGAGCGACAAAAACTCCACTTTCTTCTCCATCTTTTTTCTCGTCTGAATGCAAACAATCTTCCAATCGTCTCAGCAGCGCTTTCTGTACCTCAGCTTGCGCACCGCTCGGATTGTTCGTAATTATTATGAGTCTCATATCATCGTTTCTTTCTGCGTCGAGAAAGAGTGACGGCAAGGATTATATTTTTCTTGTCCTGCTTTTTTTTTCGTTGTCGTTGTGTGTGAAAAGATCTAAAAATAGGTGATGGTGTGTTTTATATGTCTTTCATAGTGTGCGAGCTCGTATTTTCACTTGTGATGCATCGCTCTCATCATCCGAAATCATGCGTGAACTGCTCGCATTATTAGAGACCATTGATGATGCCGATCATTCACGTCATTCCAAGATATCTTCTTCGTCCTCCTCCTCCTCCTCTTTTGCAGAAGGACTCTTTCTTCGACGTCTACTCAAACACGCGAGATATTTGAGAGAGGAGTGCAACCTCGACAACGCGACGGTCTCTCGAGCCGCGTTGCGCGACGCCGAGGCGATTCAAGAGTGCTGCAAACGGGTTCGAGAGTGCAAGAAGAAGAGAGAGAAGCGGGAGACTAAAGAAAGCGCACCCCACGGCACAGAATCAAACGCAACGACGATGACGGCGGCATCGCGCCTCTGCGATGATAATAATATTTTTAGGGGTAGGGGATCACAAGAAAGAAGAGGGAAAAAATCCGGGCGGGTAAAAAATACGCGAATAGTCGAAGAAGAAGAAGAAGAAGAAGAGCGGGTACAAACGAACGCGTCAACTTCATCATCATCGTCTTATGCGTCGCAAAGAACAAAGACGTCCTCGATGCGCGAACGTCGCGCGCGAGATATAGAGCGAGCGAAAAGTCAGCGAAAAGAGCGAGAGAGGAAAGCGGAAGAGAAGAAGCGGAAAGAGGAAAAAGAAGCCAAGGTCAAACGTTTAAAGCTCGAGTCGCGAGCAAAGGAGGCGATGCGAGTGGTTCTTTCGCGAGAGAATACCACGAAAGACCGAGGCTGCAGAAATAACGCCGCGGCTGAAAAATTAAATATTAAGAGACATAGTCCACGTTGTTCTCAGCGCGAACGAAAAAGGCCGTCCTATATGAAAGCGATAAGAGAAAAAGATGTCGACGCGCACGCGGTGCTTGCAATTGAAGAAGTTTTGGAGACGCTCATCGCTGCGACCGTGCGAAGTGCATCAAACGCGGCGTGGAAACGTGCTAAGATGCTCGCGATGCAAGCAAATGAAAATGAAAAAGAAATACTCGGCTCGGTACCAGCTACGGACGAAGAGGCGGGTGAGTTTCGTCTCACGAAAACCGCTGCTCCGGCAACAAGTACAAAAAAGGAAAAGAAGCCAGCAAAGATTGTAAACTTTGTAGACGTGGTGAAAGCTGCAGCAAAAGAATCTGCGCTACAAAAACGAAACAGAGAACGAAGAGAAGAGAAAGAACGCGAACTGGCAGAAAAGAAACGCCTCGAAAAGATTGCATTTAAGAAACAGCGCGAAAAGGCAGAACTCTTGAGAGTAAAGCTCGAAGAACTTCGTAAGGAAAAAGTAAAGTTAGAAGAAGAAGAAAAGAGAGAAATGAGAGAAAAGAAGAGGATTGCAGACGAGAAGAAAGCTTGGAGAGAAGATCGGCAAAGAAGGAGAGATCAGGCTGCTCTGGAAGTGGCGAGAAATGCCAGAGAAAAAGCAGAAGTAAACGCATTTCTAGATGCTTTAGTCAACGAGATCGTGCGGGACTTTTGCAGGAAAGCGCCGGTGCTGAGAGTTCCAGTAGACATACGGAGGAAAAATAGGCGACAACAGCGCGCATAAGTTTAGTCTACTTGACTCCTAAAAAATAAAAGCTAAAACTAAATCTCGCGTCGTTTACTGCAGGTACTACGCGCCGACAAAAAGAATATTTTCTACGCCACCATCTTCCTTTAATAGTGTCGTGAGATCTTGAAATGCACGATCCGCGTCGTGAACCTCACACCAAATGCCCGTGGTGCCATCATCCATAACGTTCGTAATCGCATCAGATCCATAACCGTCGCACACGGGACCTGCATGGTAGATTTCGGAGTATTCAAGCTTGTTCTTAAGGTAGCTCAGCGCCTCGTAATTGCTCGCTTCGCCGTTCAAAGCATCTTCACGGTCAAAACTATTACCCGTATCTTCCTCATCGTGCGCGTTGCAGCCGCCAGCGAGTTCTATTAAAATCACATTTGGACGCAGCACAGGACTACTAAACAATCGCAAGCTCCCCGCTAGAGGTCGTGCAATTCTCCGAGTTGCTGCTATCCGCATCGCAACGCGGCGTCTTCGACCCTTTTTCAACCCCAATAGCTTACCAATACTCTCGCGTTCGTGAAGAAACAAAATATCATCAACTGTACTAAACGCTGTGTGCTCGCAACGATCACGTTCTTCATCGCTCGTCGCTAATCTCGAGCACGAAGTTTTCGCATCGGCAAACGAAGGATAAGTGTCAGGTATATGCATGATTAAATCGCCGTTGTGATTTCGTGCAATGGCACTCTTCAACATATCCGAAACCATCGAATTCGTTGTCAGCGACGAGAATGCGAGCACTTTATGACCTCGTGCAGCTGCGCAGAGCGAAAAGTAGCCCACATTGGTACCAACATCTATAAAAAATCCTCTCTCTTCCTCTTTGGGATCTTGCTCGTAAGGCGCAAGACTAGAACGAAGCGGAAGTTTCCTTTCGAGCACATTTATAATGGCTTCTGCGCTCGTTGGAGAGGTTCGAATTCTAAGCGAAGAACCGGGTTGATATTCACCACGGATAGTTAACTGCGCGCTCATACTGGAAACACTGAAATCATCGTGCAAGAAATCATCAAGAAAAAAGCCATTGCCGATATCGCTTCTATTGCAAGTGTCGCCGTTGTTACCTGGTACCATTCCACCTACGATGACTTCAAAAGCTGGATCGAACAAAGCAGTGACTGGATATTGCGACCTCTCTTCCTGGTGATGCATTTTTTTAAAACCAGGATCAAGTTTTACTAGAGATTCCCGATATTCTGGCAACGTTCCTTTGACCGAGTGCGCGATCAAATTCAATTTATTGAGCACGCCGTCTCTCCCGTACGCACCCCAATCTTTTTTCCAGGAGCCTAAAAAGTAATGCGCAACAAAAACGTTTTTCTCTTCTATTTGACTGAGACCGTCTAACGAGTCACTTTCGGAAGGATGTGTACCAAAAGCCACTCTCGGCAATACTTTTATCGTCCACTTCTCTTCATCACTATTGAAATCTTTCCAGTATGCACGTACTATAATATCCGTAAACGCACCTGGTCCCGTTTTTTCTAAAGTGTTCCTATTCGTGTTGTTCATGAAGTGTGCGTTTGCATGTTCTCTGACGTGATTAGCCATTTCTCTCAACGCTGGATGTTCAGGGGCACCCGCAAAAACCCAGTTGGTGATTTGCCGCCTTCTCGCAAAATGCCTCGAATAAGCGCGTTCGTCCGTCGCGCATTCGTTTTCCCATCCTACAACTAGCGCATCTGTCGGTGAAAGATACGTATCGATGGGTTTTATGCAGCCAGCATCCATGTCCGCATACACTCCGCCTTCGCGTAAAACGACCAGAATTCTAAAAAAGTCGCTCCGCTCCACGTTTTTTGGTAAATTGACGTACGCGTCGTAATATTCTGGGAACTCACGCTCGACGAAATCAGAACAAGCTTTGTCGTCGTAAAATTTATATTCGTATTCAGGATTCATCGATTTCCACGTTTCTGAAATTCTCCTCAGCTCTTCCGAAATCCCTTCCCGTGACCAATACGTTTGATGAATAATCCGGGGTATTTTCCTTTGTTGTCCAAATCGTCGCTCCAGTCTCCGCTCGGCATCTGATTTTCTTGGTTTGGGGATACCAACGCGTTTGCCGATATTGTTGTTGTTGATGTTGATGATGTTATAACCATTATTATTCTTAGCGAGTAACGAAGACGACAAAGAGGAAGAAGCACTGCGCTCTCGAATGTTTTTAAACAACGCTTCGTCGACGGAGACAGCCTCGTGCTTGTGCGCTCGGAATCGCCCTCTCTCACCCATCAATGATTTCGATTGCGCGTGGCTCATATTTGCGCACCTCGAACTATCTCTTCCACAAAACGATGAAAGTGTGAATACGATTACGAATACAAGCGCCAATAAATATCGTCGTTTCATGTTGGTATTCCTTCTCAGCAACCAGAGGAAAAACGTTGGAACTCGGAATATAAATCCACTTCCGTTCAAGCACGGCACAACGACAGTGTTTATTCCTCGATGTTGCTTGTTCCTCAATTTCATTGTTGTGCCACTTTCCACGTCCGCACTCTTCGATGAAGTGTTCGAATCTTCGATCTCTTTTGTCGTGTTCACGCGCTCGCGCATTCTCGCGCGCTTATTTATTTTTCTTGTTCTTTTTCTTCTTTTTCTTCTTCTTCGTCGTCGTCTGGTGAAGTAAAATGTGTGTGTATATAGGTAAGAAAGGAGCAGTGCTTTTGTTTACACAACTGGAGTCCCTTTCTCCTTTATTATCTCTCGCGATGCATGATTTCTCTTTTGCGGCGAGTATGGAGTTGTTAAATAAGCGAGGGGAAAAGATTTCGTATTAGTGTGGGTTGTGGTGTACTTGGGGCGATTTCAAGTTTTCGTTTTTGGATTTTCCCCTACGCTGCTGTGTTTCTTATTTGCTGCTTTAAATTTTGCTTTTGCTACATATGGAGCATTAGATCTTTTGAAAGTTTGTAATCACGCTGTTTGGAAGATGTTTTGTGACGTCGATACGCCAACTTTTTCGGCAGCCTTGTCTAATTCAGCAACCTCGGCCGCACTCAATCGCCAGCCCAATGCGCCGAGATTATCCTCCAACTGCTGGACATTCTTCGCTCCGGGAATCGGCACCGTGTCTTTACACATGCACCAGTTGAGAGCGACTTGAGGCAGCGATTTTCCTCCATGCGCGTCCCCAACCTCTCGCATTGTTTCCAGGAGAGTTGGTAAAGGTGGTAATACGCCTTTATACGCTTGGCCTCTCAATCCAGGCGGAGGATTAGCTACGCTATATTTCCCCGTCAATAAACCAAGCGCCAAGGGAGAGTACGCAATTAATTTAATACCTAACTCGTCACAAGTTTCCTTTGTTCCATTCAATTCCGGGAATCGAGATAAAAGATGATACTGCACTTGCAGAGTTGAAATCGGAACGCCCCTTTGGCTCATATACTTGTGAATTTTTTGTAACTGTTTCGGACCGTAATTTGATAACCCAACCGCGCCTATTATTCCTTCCTCGTACGCGTCGGCGATGCCACTCCAGAGAGCGCCTTCTTGAAGCGGTTGATAATTCCCAGTGGACCAATGCAACTGTCCTAAATCAATCTTATCTTTCCCAAACCTCTTTGCGCTTTCCTTGGCGGCATTCACGAAGCTTTTGGATGTCACTCTCCAAGGATATGGCGCAAACTTAGTCGCCAAAATTATCTGATTTTTCTTTTCGTCTTCCCCTGGATACTCTCTGATGAATTTACCTAAAAGCTGTTCGCTCCGACCGTCTTTGCCGTACGAATCTGCGCTATCGAATAGGCGCACTCCTCTATCCACGGCTACGTTGAAAACGCGTTGCAATTCATCGTCCATCGACTCTTCGTATCCCCATACGAACGAGTTCCCCCAACTCCAGCATCCTAAACCAATTTCTCCAAAATCTTTTTGGGAGGGATTCCAAGGTTGTTGGGGAATCTTAGAAGATGATGCATTCGAATACGCTGTGTTCGGGAGCAAAGAAGCGCCACTTAAACCAATCAACACGTCTCTTCTCTTTTGTGATGTTGGTTGCTTCTTACTGTAGTTGTTTGTTTCTGATCCATTCTTCGATGCGCAAACGCTTCGGAGGAAAGAAGAAGAACAGATGCGCGCCATCATTGTTTTTGTAAGGACAAAATTACCACAAACAACCACACACTCTCCCCCTTCCTCATAAGAACGCAGGGAGAACGAGAAAAAACAAGAATAAGAACAACAACAACAATAATAACAATAATAATGGTGGCGACTGAAAACACCACAAACACGACTGACATTGTTGCATCGACATCAGTCGTCGGTATGAAGCGTCCCGCCCCGTCCCTCGCTACGGACAACCATCTTCAGCAACACCACCAAGAAGGGGAATGCGCGAGCGTTAAAAAACAACACTTGACCAACGGTGACAACAAAGAGGACGATGATTTCAAAAACACTCAGTCGATAATCCGTCGACTCGTCGAGAACTCAATAGCTAACATTCTCGCACAAAATGACGAAGGAAAAGGACAGCAGCCGATGATTGGTGTTGCACCGTACGTGAAGGAAGGTTCGAGAATTGAAATCCGTTGGGTGATTGAAAATACGCTGTCGGACGAAGAGAACGTACCAGCAACGAACGAGACGAAACAAATAAAAGAAGAGATTGTCTGGTGGGGCGCCACTGTCACAAAGCGAGGAGAAGGAAACAATACCAGCACCAATAGTAACAGTGACGTGTGTGAAGTCATTTACGACGCGCGAACGGAAGAATTTCCGGCGGAAGCGGGTAAAGTCGTGTTACTTTCTGAACACGAGTGCCGAGACGGCGACGACCCGAGTATAAAATTTTATTGGAGAAAGGAAGGGGATTCTACCTTTGTTGTGGACGGTGATGGAGAGGATGATGATTTGGAGGAGGAAATGACGATGCAAGACGTGCTCGAGTATCAGACGAAAATTGATGGAGATGCTGGAGATGGAGATACGTTAGCGGGTGCGAGCGAAAAGGCGTTCGGGACGTTGCCGATGGACCAACAGCTCAGATTAGCGACTGGGTTTACGCAGATGAAAGGAAAACTAATGCAGAAATTACGAGAGATTTCGGAGAAGAATGGTGCTGGATACACGGTGACGAAAGATGACATGGAGCGCATTATGATGGAGTTGAGAAATGAATCGTAAAAATTGAGACATTGCAAAATAAAGTAGTAATAGAAACATGCGTATCTCCTCCAGAAAGTCATGAAGTTGGATCTCCAATGAAAATCAATACGAATCAGGAATTTGAAGAGATGGATATGCAGCATCACGAAGCGGAAACCTCTCCCGCGAAGAAGTCTGGAAAGATTCACGCGCAAAAGGTAACAGAGTTGGTTCACCGTGCCAACGCGCTTTTGAAAGAGGCGTTTGAAAACTCGGAAGAAAACCCAACGAAAAAAGTTTAATAGAAATAGCGAAATAGCTGAAAGCGAGCTCGAAAGTGTGCGAGAAAGCGTGATAGTAGGTTTGACAGAATTGACTGTTCTCGGGTTACAACAAGTTGAGGACTTGAGCGAAGCTTTGCGCCAAGAAATTGACGTAGAGCTTTGGGGTTCGACGGTCGAATCCCGCGCAAAGTTTGTAGAAACGAAAATTTCGTACTTACAATCCCCAAGACAATTACTATTTTTTTAAAATCGCCGTCGGTTACCACCTTTCTTTGAAGCGCCGCCTTGGGGTCTCCGTTTATTCTTGACGATAAGACCACCTTGACCGCCGGACTTGAAGTCGCTTTCTTGTTTTTCGAGGAATGATAACACTTCTCTGTGTTTTGCGTCTCTTTCTTCAGCTTCAGCAGCTTTCTCTTGCTCGCGCGCGTGATGCATAAACTGGTTATCTTTCCGAAGCTCGCGCACGGTGCCTCTCGCTTCTTTGCGCAACTCTTTCTTGAGTTTTCTATTTTCCGCACGTTCGCGATTCGGATCGTAATCGCGTCCTTTCTGAAAGCCATCTTCCTCGTACATGGGATTGAACTGTTTAATGGCTTCAACCGACTTTGTGTGCCAGGCGAGCGAGAGGCGAACGCTGCTTTTCTTCGTCTTCTCGATTTCGTCAAAAATTGTTTCACACATTTTCAAAGTTTCGTCGTACGCTGCGCCATCTTTTTTGCCGAGAGTTTTCAGCGAACAAATTAATCTGTTCAGCGCAATTTGCACTTTCTGCAACATTTCAGGCGCGCACGCTACTTTTTGGACGGGTTTGATGAGATTTCTCAGCGTCGAAATCGCGTATCGAAGCATTGCCGAGCGTTCTTGGGCGTTAGATTCTTCCACAGTTTTCGATTTTTTTCGGCCTCGTGTCGACAACAACTTCGACAGAGAAAGCACTTCAATCGTCTTTGAGGATGACTTTTTACAACTCTCCGCATCTGCGAAAGGTCGCAGCCACGATCCACCACACTGCTCCTGAAGATGCGTCGGTAATCCCTCGTTCCATGTTTGCTTGCACTTCTCGCTCTCGCCTGAGGCGTGGATCAAAGCAGTGAGTAAATTGAGAGCCTCTGGAAAAATACGCATGGCAGGAACGACATATGCGCTCCCGAGAGCACATAAAACCACCGCACGATTCGCGTCATCGGTCGATCGAATGGCGCAATGTGAGAGAACATTTCCTATGTACAGAGAAGCTGGCGTAATGACGGCGTGTTGCTTATCTGTAGAACTAAAGATATCCGCAAATAATCCAAGAAGCAATATTGTCCTCGATGGCGGTAAGCCAGTTTCTCCTGATCGCAAAGCTTTTTGCAATCGTTTGCCCATCTTTTCGATGCGCGCTTTCGCTGCGGTAGCGGCATAAAACGGAACTTGCGTTGCTATTTCAGAAATGTGCTTCGTGGTCACATTCAAATCTGTGACTGGTAATTCATCGTTGCCGCATAACATTTCAAAGCGTTGAAGCAAAAGTCCGAGAAGCATTTGAATTTTCCGCCTATTTTCAGTCGCTAGACTTGGTGCGTTGCACACGCGCATGCGAGTAAGCACAATCGAAACTTCATCAGAAGTGTACTTCGTTAAGAGAGTTTCAAATGCTCCGTACGTTTCTGGAACATCAAACGTATACGGAATTTCCGACGATCCCGCTTCTTTCGCTTCTTCAGCACGAATGAGATCATCTCGAGCTTTGGCATCCTTCTTCTTTTTTACTTCTTTGGATTTTTTAACGAGATTGTCGTCATCTTTGTCATCGCTGTCTTCTTTTGAATCATCATCATCGAGAAGAATTTCTCTATTCATGATATCATCGTCGTCGTCGTCGTCGTCACTTTCTGCGGCTTCATCACTTTTTTCAATCCTCTCTGCTTTCTTCTTAACTTCTACGCCATCGTTGAGAATGCCAAGTTCTCTCAACCGATTTTTACCCTTTTCTAATTTCTCATCCATCTTGTTCGCTTCTTTGCGGAACTTTCCGGTCTCATCTAAATTTTCTTCATCGCTATCTTCATTATCATCATCTTCTTCTTCTTCCTCGTCGTCGTTGTCCTCGTCATCATCGTCATCGCTATCGTATTCATCTTTCCCATCTTCATCGAGTGCAAAACCGTCATCGAGATCTTCACCACCACCTCTCGCTGTCGAAGATGGATCACCTCTTTCTCCATTTTCTTTTTCTAATTTTCGGGCTTTGTGTCTTCTCAAGGCGTATCCTCCTAAGGGTGCATCGTCGTCCCGGCCGTTTCTTCTCTCATCGTTGTCGTCGTCGTCGTCGTCCGAGAGATCGCCTCGCATGCGTTTCAATCTCGCGCGTTCAGCTTCCTCGAGCTGTCGCTTTTGTCTAGCTTCGATCTGTTCCGATGTCTTTGCTATTTCTGCTGCATGCGCTCGTGCATCTAAAGCCAACGATTTCGCAATCTTATCGTAATCACTTTTTGTGTTGTCATCTTTCGGTAGTCCTGATTGCAAAATGTTCAATGAAGTATTTTTGTTTGTCGGTTTCAAATGACCAACTGCTTTGCGCAGTGCGCCTTGTAACAAGCCGCCTTGGCTGATGACTCTAAAATCTGCGTCGAGTTTATCCAAAAGTTCTTCGTCTTCGTCGCGTTGTTTGGCTTTCTCTGCTTTATACATCTTACTCTTCGCGATGAGTTCGTCCATTACTTCCTTTTTAGTTTTCCTTCTCTCGGCGCCGTTTTCATCGTCGTCGTCCTCCTCCTCCTCCCCCTCCTCATTGCCGCCACCGCCACCCTCGGCTGTGCTCTTTCTTCCTTTCCGAAGAAATCCACTGGTATCATCATCGACGTCGTCGAAATCGCCCCCGCCGAAATGCATTCTTCGCGTCATTTCCTCGTTCATTAATCGTCTCGTGCCGTCCTCATCGTCAGAATCCGAATCGAACTTTGCGTTTGCAATTCTCCTTTCATCCAAAGGTTTACCGAGATGCGTCAACGACATCAAATTGTTTCTATTACTATTGTTGCCGCCGTCGTCTTCATCGTCTCCATCGTTCTCATTTCCTTCGAGTGAATACGTATTCTTTCGTTTTTTCCTTAGTTGCCCTAATCGCGCTCGCGCCAAGCGTCCTATTGACTTTTCCTCCTGCGTCAAGCTGTCATCCAACTCTCCGAACCGTAAATCCACAAACGCGTTCGCTTTCCCGCTCAATTTGTGTTCCACCAACAACGTTCTTTCCCGTCGTTCGAATCCTTCTCTTCTCGCTTTCAACACATTCCCACTTTTGCCTTTGATTTTCCGTCCTAAAATCTCAAATTTTTGCTTCGAACTTTTTCTATCAAAAACGGAAGCGTTGTCTTCCGCTTTTTTGTTGTTTTCCCAATCGCTCGCTCCTGCTGCTCCGCCGGCGTTCTCGAAATGCTTGTACTTCTTCACGCGAGGGTTGGACGGTTTCGACGGTTTCTTCTTCTTCTTCGCCATTGTTTTTCGTTAAATCGCCCAAAGAAGAAGAAGAAGAAGAAGAAGAAGACCTCTCGAGTGCCAAGTAAAGTGTTATTCGGAGTCGAGGAGACTGTTCTTTCCGCGCGCTTTCCCCCAAAGCGCGAGTTTTTTTCTCCCCTGTGTATGGAACTTTTTACCGCGAAAGCAAAAACCAAATTTTCAGACAAAGACTGACTGAAAGAGAGAGAGATAACGAGAACGGGGTGATTGGGGCCGTGCGTACGTAATACCACAGCGGTAGCAATACTCTTTTTCTCACTTCTCCTTCTTTTTTTTCTCTGCTGCGGGGTGTCGTTTGTGGCGCTGCGTTCGTGCGCCTCCAAAAGGAGGAGAAGGAGGAAGACACGAGAGAGAAAAAGAGAGAAGAAACGAAAAAAAAAGGGAAGAGACGGACAAAGGACAAGAGAGCCGCCGCCGCCAAAAAAATAAAAACTCTCTCTCTCCAAATTTTGAGCGCACGCGTAACACAACACGTACCATCGTCGTTCTCGCGAGCGCACGAACGCAAAAGACGTCTTGGAGAAGAAGAAGAAGAACTACAAACACACGTAACATCGCACGAGGCGGTGGAAAAATCGCACGCATTCGTTAAAGCGATGAAGCGTGGAAGAGGTGCCGCGAATGGAGACGGGGAAAACGACGAAGACGAAGAGGCGTTTCCTCGCGGGAATTTCGTCGACGAAGAGGAAGGGGAAGATGAAGAAGAAAACGAACGATCTCGTCGCGCTTCGCGAACAAAGACAGCCACTACTGCGACGGAGCGATTCGCGGCGATATACAAAGGTTCATCTTCGAGCTTGAAAGGGAAAAAAGCTGGAGGTAAAGGAGGTGGCGGTAAATACATCGAAGCCTTGAAGTGGAAGACGTTACGCAGAGGCGTCAAGTTGCTCGGCATTGTTTCTCACGTTTCGAACAAAGGATTAATCATCTCATTACAAAACGGATTGAAAGGTACGGTCTCAAGATCGGAAGCCTCGGACGCGTTTTACATCCACGACAAGAATAGAGTGAAGAGAAGGAGTAAGAACAAGCCGTCCTCGTCTGACGATGAGTTTAGTAGCAGCAGCAGCGGCAGTAGCAGCGACGAAAGTAGTGAAGAGGAAGAGGAAGACGGAAGCAAAAAAGCAAAGATTGGTTTGGAATCTTTGTTTAAAGTCGGGCAAATCGTGCGAAGCGCGGTTTTAAACCTCGACGAGGGTAAAACTGGTGGTAAACGGATTGAGTTGACTCTGCGTCTCTCGCAAGTTTGTGCGGGATTGGATAAAGGATGCTTAACGGAAGGCACGGCAATACCAGCGGTAGTCACTTCCGTAGAGGATCACGGATACATTGTAGAGTTCGGTATCGATGATTCTACTGGATTTTTGCCGCGCAAAAGTGTGGATGGTGAGCGCGATTCGCTTCTCATCGGTCAACTTATAGAAGTTGTTATCACGTCAACTCCAACAGCAAAGAAGGATAACAACCACGACAACAAGAAGAAGAAGAAGAACGAATCAGGCAGTAAACTTGGAGGGGGTAACGTGTATAAAGTCTGCGCAGAAGCGAAACGATGTTCAAGTGCAATTGCGCTTGAAAATAAATCGACGTCGATATCCACGATTCTTCCGGGGATGTTGGTAAAAGCGCGCGTGAAGTCTGTTCTCGAAGATGGCATTTCTGTCTCGTTTATGACGTATTTTTCGGGAACGATTGACTGCTTTCACATCGCAGCCGAAGACACGGGATCGTTTAAAGAAGGGCAGAAATTACGTTCGCGCGTGATTTTTGTGGATGCTCAAAATAAACGCGTCGGTCTATCTCTTCAACCGCACTTGCTCGAGGCGCACTCATCAGCAAGCATTCTTCCATCGACCGGATCTATCTTTGAGAACGCCGTGATTAACCGAGTGGATCCTAACGTTGGTGTATCCCTTCAAATCAGCCAAGGTGGTACGAAAAGAAGTGTCACTGGGTACGCGCACGTTTCGCATCTCTCCGACGATCACGTAGAAAAAGTAGAAAAAAAGTATAAAGTAGGGAAACAAGTAAAAGTTCGGGTGATAGGACATCGATTGTTAGACGCCGTCGCCAACGTCAGTTTGAAGAAATCTGTTTTGGAACAACCCTTCTTTAGTTTAGAAGAGCTAGTTCCTGGAATGATTGTCAAGGGCGAAGTTTTAGCGACGGAGCATTTTGGAGCCATCGTAAAACTTGCTGAAGGTGTCAAAGCTCTATGTCCGCCAATTCATGTATCAGACATTGTCGGACGAACGACATCATCCAAAGTTGCTCCTGGCGCAATCTTAAAGTTTCGAGTCATCAATGTCGATCGATCGAGACACAGAGCTATTGTAACGCATAAGCGTGCGTTGATAAAGTCGGAATTACCCGTGTTGAAAACGATCGAGGATGCGATTCCTGGAAGAACGACACACGGCATAATTTCAGGTGTTGTCGATTACGGAGTATTCGTCACACTTTATGGTAACTTGAAGGGACTAGCAGGATCGCAAGATCTCGGGTTGGTCGAAGGTCAAAGTATTGCCGATGCCTATGCAGTGGGTCAAGTCGTTCGAGTTACAATCGTTTCTGCTGATCGAGGAGAAAACAAACTGAGACTTTCGCTAAGCGGCGACGGTAATGAAGACGACGATGCTGCCGGAGCAGCAACTGGTGCTTCTATCTCCTTGTCGACCGACGCAGTACCGATCGGTAGAATTGTTGCATCCGCGACCATTACTAAAATAGTCCAAGGCTCGAGCATAATCGAGGTGACTTCCAGCACGGAAGAAGGATCGTTTCAAGGACTTATCGCGTTTCAGCATTTATCCGATAATCCTGTCACGGCTCTGAGTATGGCGTCAACTTTAAATGTTGGAGAAGTTTTAACTGATACTTTCGTGGTTATCGAAAGAAAGCCCAAACGGGTTATAATGAGTCGGAAACTTTCGATCATAGAGGCAGTAAGAAGTTCAAGTCTACCCGAAAGAGCTGATAAAGTAAAGGCTGGAAAGATTTATCCAGGATATGTCGCCTCGACATCATCGACGGGCGTATTTGTAAGATTTTTAGGATCTCTCACCGGATTAGCGCCCCCCTCGCAAATACCAGATGGTTGCAGTGCCACGGATTCGTTCTTTGTCGGTCAAACTGTTCAAGCTATGGTCCTTTCGGTGGATGTTGAATGTTCTCCACCACGACTTTCGCTTTCGCTTAGATTACAAACTACTGCGCAACCTTTATCAGATGCGCCTTTGATTCGGTCATTCTTCTCGGACCTTGAGTTTCTAGATTATAAGGTTGCTCAGAATCCCAAGGAGGCGGAGACTCTGTTATCCGATAAAACAGCACGTATGTTTGAACCTGGATGCGATATTGAAGGCTCGATTAACGAAACGAAGGATTACGGCGTTTTGATCGATATCGATGAAGACGAGAATGCAGTCGGGTTGGTTTCTCCGCATCAAGTGCCTGAAAGCGTAGAAATGGAAGATTTAACTCCCGAGACTCGATTATCTGGAAAAGTTTTGGACGTTTCCAGACGCGAAGGTGTAATTGATATCGGTAAAGTGAGCGTGGTGACGAAGAAGGATTTATCGAAGAAGAAGAAGAAAAAAGCAAAAACAACCTCCGCACTGCTGAAAAAGTTGAAAGTAGGTGAGAAAACAGAAGCGATCGTAGAGCTTATCAAAGCTCAGTACGTCATTTTGTCCCTTCCAAAGTATTCTGACATTATTGGATATGCTCCCGTTCACTACTGTAACGTGCGTTTGAACGACGCATCTGAACGATTTGAGGTCAATCAAAGAGTGAATGTGGTGATTGCGCAAGTTCCTTCCTCATCTTCAGACGATGTTAAAGGCGGTAAGTTCTACAGCAACCGACTTTTACTCACCGTCCCATTTGTGGACTCGAATAAAGCAAATCATGGTCCTGAGGTTGGGACTAAATTCCAGGGCGTCGTTTCGGAGCTTCAGCCACTTCAAGCGCTTGTATCGCTTCCGAACAGTAAAAAAGGACGCATTCACATTACTGAAACTGGCGTTCTTGTGAAATCAAAGTTTCCACTGGAAGAATTATCTCTCGGATCGACTGTAAATGTTGCAGTTCTTGGCATGGCTGGTGATCGAGGGGGGCTATTAGATCTTACTCTCATGAGCACCGTAGACGAGGACGAAGACGACGAAAATGTGAACAAGAATGCCAAGAATGGTGAGGACAACTTTGATGAAAAATTATCATTAAAAAGACCAACCCTACAAACGCTCGAAGCAGGTCAATCAATCCATGCGTACGTTATCTCAGTGTTACCAGATGGTGTTAAAGTGAGCATTCGTCCGGAAATAACTGCTTTTGTTCCTTTGATTGAGACGGCGAGCTCACTCAAAGAGCTCAAAAGACCACTCGAGAAGAGATTTTCAAAAGGAGAAAAGATTAAAGCAACAATCGTCAACGTCAACGTTTCTAAGAAACACGTCGATGTTTCTTTCAGGGATCAAAGGTCTATCAGCGTCGGTGAAAAGCTCTTTGGCATCGTTTCTCGCTTTAATAAAGGTACTTCTATGATGGTGAGGCTAGGTGCGCACGTCACGGGACGGGTTTTCTTGACCGACGTATCCGACGAGTTTAAAGAAAATCCATTTTCCGACACGAAGGTTGGTGATGTTGTAGAAGTTCGCGTGATTTCCATGAAATCGAGCGGTGAAATCGATCTTTCGATGCGGCCGTCTTTGTTGAGTAAATCTGAAGAAAAGAAGAAGAGGGTGGAAAATCCCGAGATCAACGACGCCAAGAGCCTCGAAGTAGGAAAGGAAGTTTCCGGATACGTCAAATCTGTCAGCAAAGTTGGATGCTTCGTCGCGCTTTCGCGTAACGTGGACGCGCTGATAAAGCTCACCAATCTCGCGGATGGCTTTGTCGAAAAGCCAACGGTTGAGTTCCCAACTGGAAGATTAGTTCGCGGACGCATCTTGTCCGCCGATGCGAAAACGAATCGAGTCGAGATGTCGCTGCGCACTTCACAATCTGATTCCAAAATGCCAAACAAAGAAGCGGTTGCATCGTTGAAAGTTGGTGATGCAGTCATGGGAACTGTACGCAGCGTGCAATCTTACGGCGTATTCGTCACTTTAGACGAGACTGGCGTCTCTGGTTTATGCCACATTTCAATGTTTGCGGATATGCACGTGAAGGACGATTTAGCCAACCACATCCGAGCCGGGGAACGAGTGCGCGCTAAAATCATGAAAGTAGATTACGAGACGGGTAAAGTTTCTCTTGGCATAAAAGCTTCTGTTTTTGCAGATGACGATGACAACGATGATAGTGGTGCACAACGTGATGGCGATTCAGACGACGAAGATGAAATGCAGGAAGACCTGTTACTTTCTGACGACGACGACGACGACGACGACGACGACGACGACGATGACGACGACGACGACGGTGACAACAATGACAAAAACAACGCTGGTAAAATGGACTTGGATGAGCCGGACGAGGAGGTTGAGCATTTATCCGATTCAGAGGAAGGAGGGGTAGAAGACTCCGAAAGCGATGACGAAGAGGAGGACGACGACGACGATGACGATGACGATAACAACAAAACGTCTGAGAAGGAAGAAGATGTTGGTTTTGCCTGGGAAGAGGAAGAGAATGAACAAAAACAAAAACTCAACGCGATGAAACGAGGTCGAGACGAGTCGACCCATCTCGACGACGGAGAAAACTCCGGTAAACTTTCGAAACGCGCGAAGCGTCGCAAAGCTCGCGAGGCTGAACTGGAAATTCTGAGACAAGAGCAACAGTTGCGCGACGAAGGTCGTCTTCCTGAAAGTCCATCCGAGTACGAAAAGTTGATCTTGGCATCGCCGCTTTCCTCCTATCTTTGGATTCAATATGTCGCCTTCCAAGTGAGCGTCGGTGCGTATGAGGACGCGCGAGCGGTCGCCGAACGAGCGTTGGAGGCGATTCCAGCGCAAGAAGAAGACGAGAGAATGAATATTTGGATCGCTTATTTGAATTTAGAAAACTCCCACGGATTGCCAAATCCAAAAGAGGCCGTCTCGAGACTGTTCAAGCGCGCAGTGAATTTAGCCGATCCAAAGAAACTGTACCTCGTCTTGGTAGACATGTACACGCGCACGGAACAAACGGAAGCTCTAGAAGAAACGCTCAAGCTCATCGTGAAGAAGTTTCGCTCGAGTTGTAAAGTGTGGCTGACGTACATTCGCCACGTTACACTCAAAGGTGATGCGGAAGGTTCTAGAAAGCTCCTCGACCGCGCAACGACTTCTTTACCCAAACGCAAACACATCAAACTGTTAGTCAAAGTTGCTTTGTTGGAGATGAAAGAGGGAGACCCCGAGCGTGGACGCACAATGTTTGAAGGGATTTTGCGCAACTACCCGAAGAGAACTGACATCTGGTCCGTATATATCGATCAAGAGATTAAGCAGAATATCCCGGAGAGAATTCGCGCTTTGTTTGAACGGGCCACGCACTTGGAGCTGAACGCTCGGTCGATGAAGTTCTTATTCAAGAGGTACTTAGAATACGAAAGATCTCACGGTAACACGGAACGAATGACGTACGTGAAGGCGAGAGCGATGGAGTACGTCGAGAGAACGCTAAATAACAATAACGATGAATAGATGAAAGAAATACTACCACTCACGTCAGATATGCGTTCACTGAATCTAATCGTACCCCGTTTTCTTTACAATCAATTTTTTCTATACTCACACTTCACACCATATGCTATATATACTCCACACTTCACTTATTTTTCTCAAACACACGAGCTCTTTTTTCTCTCTCTCCTTTTCGTTTTCTTTTATGCTCTGCGTCGAAGCGTCGCTCATTGCGACGACAAAAGCGACGGCAACGAATCGTCACAAAATGACATCGCTCCTTCGTCGTTCGCTCCGTTGCGGATATCGCTCGTGCGCCGCTAGTTTCAGCGGAAGAGGAGTATACAACGTTCCTCAACAATATGCGACGCCGCTTCTTTTCAACGACGCAAATTATCGAGGAGAGCAACAAGTAAGAAGAAGTAGAACGACGATGGCGCGGGCGGCGTCATCATCATCGACGCTCGACGCCGACCGGGAGGAAGGACACGAAGGCGGAGACGACGGAGAACTATCGATGCGGTCTGTTGGTACTCTTCGAGAGAATAAAAATACGAGCGAAAATGTGTTGGGTACCGTCGTGACTGCGCAAGCCAACTACTTCCGAGTCATCGTGAACCGACGACAGCTTCCCCCGAAAGAGTTGAACCGCGTGCGAGAACAGTTCCAAGCCGCGCGAAAAAAAGCGGAGGAGGCGCAAGCGATGAACGACGTTGAAATCTTAGACGAGAAACTCCGAAAGTTTGACGACGCCGAAGAAGTAGAAGTAGAAGAAGACAACGTCGAGTTGTTGTGCAACTGTCGAGCGCTTTTGAAAAAGATGAAGCAAAAAGTTTTAGTCGGCGATATCGTCACTTTGGACGCTGAAAAGTCAGGAATCGATTGGGTGCAAGGATCTGGAACCATTCATGGCATTGAAAAGAGGAGGAATGAGGGTGGAAACAACTTGGCAATCGCAAACGTCGACGTGACGCTGCTAACATTTTCGTTGTCGCAGCCGCCGTTGGAAGAGAAGCAATTGACGCGTTTTTTAGTCGCGTTTGAATACGCGCGCGTACCTTTTCATCTGGTATTAAATAAGAAGGATCTGATAGAAGAAGAGAGAGTAGAGGAGTGGCGAGAGAAGATGCGAAAGTGGGGATACGACCCAAAATTTATCTCTGTAGCAACTGGGGACGGTATCGATGAGATCGTGAAGGTTATCGGAAGAGGGAAAACCGTCGCTTTGGCTGGACCTTCTGGGGTTGGGAAATCGAGTTTAATAAATCGACTTCGCGCGACGAGCGCTTTGGAATCGGCGCTTTCGGTCGAAAAGAGACAACAAAACGAACACGGGGAAAAATGGAAGAGCGATGCATCCGCACAAGGCGAGGAGGTGAAGATCTCCTTTGTGACGGATTTAGACGTAGAAGGGGGAGGAGGCGGTAAACTAAAAAAAGGCTCGAGATCGGTGGAAAACGAAAAAGCAAGAGAGATTTTAGAATCGGCAGATTTGCAATCGGTGAAACAAGTATCAGCTCGAAGTGGGAGAGGGAAACACACGACTCGACACGTTAGCTTACTTCGCATGAAAGGTGGTAATTTACTCGCCGATACACCCGGGTTTGGATATCCGTCTTTAGAGAGCATGGTTGTTAAAGATGTGGCGCTTTGTTTCCCGGAGATCCGAGACGCTGTTCAACGAGCCGAGGAAGAGCGAGGTGAACGATGCGCATTTACCGATTGTACCCACGTCCACGAGCCAGGGTGTGTAGTCGATGATTCAAATTGGACGCAGGAAAGATTAGATTTATATATGGAGTTGTTAGAGGAAGTCAAGAAACTTGCGGTAAAAGAGAAAGAGGCGGCGTATAAAAGAGAGACGCGCGTGCGAATGAAACAAGCCGCCGGAGGAGCAGATAGAGTAGAGGCAAAACTAGAAACAAAAAGCCATCGAAGGGTGAACAGAAGAACTCATCGCATGGTCACACGAGACGAGCTTCTGATGAATGACGACGAGGAGGAAATTGAAAAGGAACTATAGAAAAAGCTTGATGCAAGTACAAAATATAGCCTGTGCGTGATTTAAATTTTTCCAATTAAAAACACACATCAAATGATGCCAAGAAAGATTGTATTTAATCGCTTTTACCGCGCCGGTAAATGCAATTTTGTTCGTAATAATGTATAATGTTACGCGTTCTTATCGCGAAGACCAGAAGCCTGACTTTTTCTCCTCCTCTTCCTTGCTGCTAGTATCGTTGTTTGTGGCGGTGGTGGTGGTCGTATCGACGTCGTAAGAGCGTCCGTCCCCAATCGCTCGGGCCAGCTGCATCTGCGCCGCTGCCAGCTCTTCTCTCGCGATTAACAACTCTTCTAACGCGGACTTTGTCATTTGTTGTTGCTTAGATAACTCCTTCGCGTACAACACCTTCTCCTTTTGCGTCTCGATCAACTTGGCCGCCAACAAAGTTTGGTTCGTTCTCGTCAACTGCGTCGGCCCCCCGTTGAAGCAGTCTTCGACTAAATACGTCGCATTTTTCGGTAAATCGATAGCTTCTGGTAATACGAGCAAGTTGTTCGCTCCTTCTTGCCACCTCGTCCCGAATATCGAACGCACGAGATATTTGTAGAAAAAAATCCCACCCGGTTGCAACTCCACCTCGCAACTCCACTGTCCGCCTTCTTTGTAGTGCATTGGAATCGCTTTGGCTTCGTCCCAAGCGCCTAACTTCTTATGAGAACCTAATACGAATAAATTTTCACCCCATTTTGTATCATAGTGAACGCTAAAGTTCACCGGCGTCGATTTTGTTCGAGAACCGATCATATCTAACGCGTCTTTGGCATACGGATCGACTTTCAAAATGGATTGATCGATGGAGATGACGTTATTCGCGCTCGACCTCGACGCGGAGGACGTTAACTTTTGATCGGCCGCAGAGATTGACTTCAAAGCGTTCATTTTCCCTTCCGAGGAGACCATTTTCATGAACTGATCTTTATTATCATCGTAATCTTGCGTCAAAGCGTTGATTTTTAAATCTCTTCTTCGATTTGAACCCGAGGAACGAGGACGACGAACGCTAGCCACGGAACAAATTTTCCTCGACGACGAAGAACAAGAAGAAGAAGAAGAGATCGGCGTCGTCGTCGTTGGCGTCCGGATCATTTTAAGGACGGAAGCGGACGGTGAGAATGCGATTTGAGTCATTTCGAATGAGTTGGTGAGTACTCCGAGAGAGCGTTTGTGCGCGCGCCCAAGTACTGTGACGATATTTTGAAACTCGCTTGCGAGTAAGATGTTCTGTGCGTGTGTGTGTCAGTGTGTGGTTTGTCGCTCTTCAATTTTTGGCGGGAAAAAAAAGAAATCGAGAATCGAGCAGCAGCAGCAAAAAGCAGGGAAAGAGGGAGGAAAAAAAGCATCACTCTGCTTTTTTTTCTCCAAGCTCCAAAAAAAACGACAAGACGGATGCCCACCACGAGGACCACCACCACGAGGACCACCACCACCACGACCTCAACGAGAAAAAGGGAAAGGGAACGGAAACAAAACGGTGGTGGCATTGCCGATGGCGTCAAATATTCAATCATCGTTCCGACGTACAACGAACAGCTGAACATTGCCATGCTCATCAGCCTCATCGTGGAAGCGATGGAAGAAAAGGAGGAAACAGCGAGCAAAAGAAAGAGAAGTCAGAAAATATCTTCACCATCATCACCACCACCACCATCACCACCATCACCACCATCACCGCCACCGTTTTACGAAGTCATCGTCGTGGACGACAACTCGCAAGACCAGACGCAGCAAACCATTCGCAAGTTGCAAAAGATTGAAAAGTATCGAGATATCGTGCGACTGAAACCGAGGAAAGGGAAACTAGGTTTAGGATCGGCATACATTCACGGTTTACAGTTTGCGAGAGGTGAGTTTGTGATTATAATGGATGCGGACTTATCGCACAATCCAAAAGCGATTCCTGAGTTTATACGAAAACAAGAGGAAGGAGATTACGACGTCGTCACTGGGACGAGATATCTAGCATCATCATCATCATCATCATCATCATCATCATCATCATCATCATCTAGAATAACGAATAGCAGTAGAAGTACTAAAGATCAAAAAATCAAAACCGAAGCGGAGGAGGAGTGCGGAGTGTACGGTTGGGATACGAGGAGAAAGTTGACTTCCCGAGTCGCAAACTATCTAGCGCACGTGATGTTGGATCCCGGCGTTTCCGATTTGACTGGATCGTTCCGATTATACCGGAAAACGACCTTCCAAGCGCTTGTAAACTCGATGCAATCGGTCGGGTACGTTTTTCAGATGGAAATCATAGTTCGAGCCAAAAAAGGAGGCTTTAAAGTTGCGGAAGTTCCGATTTCATTCGTTGACAGAGTGTACGGAAGTTCCAAGTTAGGCGCAACCGAAATCATAGGATACCTCAAAGGGTTAGTCAGTTTGTTCATGAGAGTTTAACTGCTCTTTTCAAATAAATAGTGGCTGACAAACCATTCGTTGCCGTCTGAATAGTTGAACAACTCCGAACATGACAAGAAAAACAGTCTCCAATACACGTACCACTTCGTCGTTAGTTCTTTACCGTATGCTTCTCCGATGATGGGCTTGACTGCTTTTCTGTTCGTATCGAACTTTCTCAACCAGTCCTCGCACGTCTTACTGTAGTGCTTACCGTTTACTCGCCACTGTGTTTTTAAATGCAACTTATTCGTCGTGAAATACGCAAACATCCGCTCGCTCGGCATCGTTCCACCGGAAAAGAAATACTTACTCATCCAATCGGATTCGTCCTCGGCGATGAAATGGAACGGATACGTTTTGTGCGCGAAAATATGTAAAAACATCTTCGCTTCTCCGCTAGATTTCAGCCACTGTTCGCACCGACCAAACAACACCTCGTAATTCTTCATGTGCTCGAAGCATTCTATAGATACGATTCGATCGTAGGAGTTTTTCCCTAAAGGTGGCTTGAAGACGTTCAAATCTTGCGTAATGATTTGCAAGTTTGTGATGTTCCTCTCTCGCGCGCGAGAGTCGATGAACTCTTTCTGCGTCTTACTATTCGACACGGCGGTTATTCGCGAGTTAGGATATTTTTCCGCCAAGAAGATCGACAAAGAACCCCATCCGCACCCTAATTCTAAAACCTCTTGACCATCTTTAAACTCGCCTCGTTCGCAATACAGCTCCATCATCTTCACCTCGGCTTCGTTTAAACTCCTCCTCGACGTCGACGACGACGACCACCACCACAACTTGCTGAACTTTTTCTCTTTGTCGTCGTCGTCGTATAAACAGCAACTATACTTTAGCCTTGAGCCGAGGCAGTGCAAATACAATTCCGTCGGTACTTCGTAGTGCTGCTCATTCGCTAAATCCGTCTCTACTGCCACGGCTTTGGTTTTCAGCCCTCGAATGAAATCCATCTCATACTGCAACTCTTCTTCGTTCGTTCGAAAGGATCCCAAACATTTCGTTCTCAAATTGTAACGAATGCCGGCTCGTAAGATGAGATCGGGAACCAAGTTCTTCTCCACAAAGTACTCGAGAAAAACGCGGTAGAAAATTCGAAAAAGAGCGTGGCGGAGAGATTGAAGTGTCGTCGTCATCTCTCTCGAATCACAAAAAATTGAGACCCCTCCTCTTCCCACGTGCTGTGTGTGAAATGTGTGCGCGAGTTTTTTTTTGAAGCACTGTGAAGGGAAGAAACTACGTAACCAGTTTATTGGAAAGAAAGAAAAGGCACCCCCCCCTTCCACACAATTATATAAATTAAGAACACAACACACACGTAAGTCTCTCTCTCTTCCTCTCTTCCTCTCTTCCTCTCTTCCGAACAACAAACGAACGAACGAAAAAGAGGACGATGAGAGACGCCGCGTGGCAAAGTCGAATCGACGAGCTGGAACAGCTTTTAAGAGAAGCAGAGGAGAAAGTGAACGAACGAGATGTAACCGCGACGACAACGACGACGTTGGCAACGGCGGCAAAGAGAAGAGAAAGTGGACGACATAGCAGCAGCAGCAGCAGCAGCAGCAGCAGCAATAGTACCAGTAGGAGTAGTATAAGTAGTATAAGTAGTGATATGAAAAACAATAACAGCAGATTGACGGCCGAAGGTCGGCGAAAACTGACCACGTTTGCAGCCAAGTTGAGCGAGTTGTCCTCGGCGTTAAGAACGAATACAACAACAAGTGGCGAAGGGAATCAAAACAACACTGCAAACTCAGCGATGGTAATGAGAAGCAGAGTTGCGACGATTGAGCAGTTGCGAGTGCGTGGAGAAGCCGCTTTACTCAAGTTAAATGCTACGCCAGATACAAACGCACCGACGATGACAAAGAGCAGTGCGTCGGCGACAACGATGTTACCGCTGGCGGAAGAAGAGGAAGAAGGAGATCAAGAAGAATTGACGACGTTGTTGCAGTTTCAACGCCAAGTGTTGCAAGAACAGGACGAGGAATTGACGGATCTGTCCAATCACGTCACTAGAACTAAACATATAGCCATAGCAGTCGGTGAGGAATTAGATTTACACACGCGTTTATTGGATGACTTTGACGACGAGGTTGAACACACGGCTGGAAATTTAAAGAGAATAGCATCCTCGGCGCGACGATTGTTTGAACGCATCGGTAAGAGTAATTTCTCGCTAGGATGTTGTCTAGCCTTGCTCGTATTCATGCTAGTCATTCTCATCGCATTGTCTATCTTAAAAGTCGAAGGCAAGTTTAATCCAGTATTTACGTAGGTGAGGATTTCTTCAGAGTTTTGAGTTGACACGTTGCGATGTGTAAAGTGCATTCTTATTTTACTACTCAGATAATTCGCCGTAATCGGTGAAACCATCATCTACTACTGGTACTTTATTTGCTTTGATCGGCATCTTTGATACCTTCGCCTTCGTCGCATCTGCTCCTAATTTTTCCTCTTTTACTGTTGCCGCCATTTTCCGGCGAGGCACGCTGCGTTCGATTGTTTGCTTCCAATCATTTACTTCGAGCTGCGTGACTAGAATCTCAAAGCACTGGTTCACGGTCAATACCGAAGAACTCTTCATTTGAGGAAAGTCGTTGATGGGAAGCCGCGCGTGTCTAATCCCAAGCGCTTCGGCTTTCTGTAACGTTTTCAGCTTGTGTCTATTTCTATCGATGAACCCACCGATGATGTATACATCGTTTTCATTGAGAGTTGAAACTTCAAACGGCGAGTCGGCCGTGAGGTAGACTAAATCCTTTTTACGTCTCGAAAAGAAAGATTTGTCGTCGCAACACTCAGTATTCTTTGCTTCGTCGTCATTCGTCTCCCGCTTTTCAATCTCAAAGAGAAGAGAATTATCGTGCGTATAAACGCCTTGCCAGTTTTCAAAGCCATCGATCTTCTCTCGCAAGTCGCGTGATGTACCCTTTCCGTTCATACTAGTGAAGTGTAATCTCGTCGATACTTTCGCTTTCTTGTTCACCGCGTAACAAATTCTTATCTGCTTTACCATCGATTGCTTTTCCGCCGGGGTCATGATGTCGTCAAAATCTAAATCGATAACAATATTCTGTTTGGCGTTTGCAAACTTCTTTTTTATTTCTTTTTCCTTGTTTTGTGCTTCTTTAAGCTTCTCACTCTTCTTTCGAAAGGCTTCTTTCCGCCACGCTTCTCGCTCATCCGTCGACATTTTCTCCAGCATTTCGTCAATCTCTCGCTTTCTTTTTAACTTGTTTGATTTTTGTTCCATCTTTTCCCTCTCCTTTCGCGAAAGTTTTGCTGCTCTGTTAAAAAGCATTCGCTTCAACTTTTTCTGTTGCCGATGCGAGAGTTTTTTCCCTTCTTCTCCTTCTCCTTCTTCTTCTTCTTCTTTTCCTTGTTCTTCTTCTTTTCTTTCTTCTTTCTTCGCCTCACGTATTCCCTGTTGCCGCACTGACGACGCCGTCAGCGATGGATTCGATTCTATCATCGTCGTTTTCGTCGCCGTCCTCGAGAGCACCTTCTTCTTTCTTCTTTTATTTTATAACTACCCGAGAGCAAGCGTAGAAAAAAAATCTGCCGAAATGGATAGATGGATAGGAAAGGAAAAAGATGCGAAATAGTTCAATAAAACTCTTCACGCTCTTACCAAGCTTTGAATGACCAGAAATGGCCCCAAATGACAAGAAATAGCACGAAAATGACGACACGAGTAGTGATGATAAGATAACGATGATGACATTGTGCTAGAAATAAAATCTTAAATTAACAAAACTTCCACCTATTTTCACAGTTGACGCACGTCACAAACGTCGTCATCGGTTCATCCGCCGACCTCGTTTGCAACTGGTAGAAAGTACACGCTCTTTGTCCGCATTTTCCGCACTTGAACGCCGTCGTTGAAGCTTCTTTTCTTTGGCCCCTAACGGCCTCTGCTTCTGCGTGCTCCCGAATAGACTGATTTGCCGCGCGTCGTTCGTCTGAACCTAACTCTTCGCTCGATAAATCGATCAAAGTTGTCGCGTCAATCTCTCTCTTTGCAATCGCTCTCCTCAAATCTGGATTTTTGGGATCCTTCATGTTGAAAGCCAGCTGTCGCAACTTTGCTTTGTACTCTTTACCTAAATCTTTCCATTTCCCGCTCATGGCGTCTTCAACTTCTTCCACTATTCGCGCCAGAGATGTTATGGAGATATCTTCGCATTTCCCTTCGCAGTGCGCTAAAGCTAAACCGTACGCTATGACCTCGCGGGAACGATCACGAGTGGCATTGTTTGTTCGCTCTACTTTACTTGCGATGGTGCGTTGCACTTGCTCGATCGCAGTCCCTTCGCCATTCTCTGTGGTCGTTTTTTCCTTCTCCTCTTCCTTCTCTTCTTTCTTCTTCTTTTCTTCTATGTTTTCGTTACTTTTTGAAGCATCAGCTGCAGCCGTCGTCGTCGTCGTCGTCGTCGTCGTCGTCGTCGTCGTTGTTTTAGAATCAGTACCGCTCCTGGTACTCTTGGCGACGATAATCTTCGTCCACGCGTCTTTACATTCCTTCGCTTTCCTTTTCACCGCTTCGCTCTTTGCTTTTTTCCGTAAAGTGCTGATTAATTTCCCGCACGCCGCAAACTTTGCGCTCGTGAAATCGAACGCGTCGATCGGCGTCGACTCCAATTGGAGTAGAATTTCCACCGCTCTTTCCTCGTTTTCATTCTCGTCTTCTTTCACCGCCTTCTCGACTAAACCGAGGAGTTCCTCGATATTCATCTTCTCTCGAGGTTAAAGGCGATCAAGGGTGGATTGTTGTTATTCTCGTTATAATCGAACCACGCGCTTTCTTTGTCAAGTGAGAAGGTATTTTTTATATAGTTTGAGGAGCTTGGAACAGAAAACTGTTTTGTTTGTTGTTCACGACGCAGAGAGAGAAGATGAGAAGTTTGGAAGTTAACTTCTTCGTCACTCAGTCAGTCTCTCTTCCACGCGAAGAACGCGTACCGCCGCGCGCGAAGGAAAAAAAGAAAGCAAGCAGAACTGCTCGCGTTTCCTTCTCTATCGCTTCTTTAAAAATATAACGCTCCCGATGCTTTCTTCGATACAGATAGTCTCGAAAGAAGACGCCGACGTTGAAAGAAGAGAAATCTCCGACTCTAAGAAGACGAGAAACAAAGAAAAGAAGAAGAGCAAAGAGAAGAAGAAGAAAAAGAAGAGCAAAGAGAGGAAAAAGGCGAAAAAGAACAGAGAAGGGAAGAATGGTGACGATGACACAGACACGGAAGACTCGGACGAAGAGCAAGATCGACGGGGAGATCAACGAGGAGTCGATGTAGTTTCTGAAAGTTTTCACCAGGCAACGAGAAGAGATGAAAATAGAATAGCAGATGGTCTCTTCTCGTCAAAAGAAGTAAAAGAAAAAGAGGAAAAAGAAGAAGGAGAAGGAGATAAAGACAAAGACGGTTTCTTCTCCCAAGCTCTTCTCTCTTCGGACGTGACTAAAAAAGACGCCAAAAGTAAGACGCAAATCGAGCGTGAACGTGAGGAAGAGCGCGTTCGAGAAGTGTGTGCTTCGCGCGAATTGGCGGGAAAAAATGTGCAAAATGAAGCAGAACCAGTTGGTGTTGGCGATGGTGGCGCTAGTTGGCGATTGAAAGCGTTGAGAAGAGCGAAAGAGCGGGCAGAGAAAGAGGGTCGGAACCTAGAGGAAGAAGTACAAAATCGCTTCGGTTCTGTTCGTCAACTCGTTTCAGGGATAAATGGAAAAGCAGCGCATGGTAGGTCGCACTTGCATGCAAAGTATGAAAGAAGAGGAACAGATGGCAGAAAAGGAGGATTGAAGAAGAATTACAACAACGACGACAACGGCAGCGATGATCTCGTCAAATCCTCGCTTCGAGAGGCTAGCATTCACCACAACAACGCAGATGGTGATATTAATGAGAATATTTCGGCATCATTCAACGCTTACGCCTCGGACGGTTCCTTCATGGACTCCTTTAATAGACAGAAAGTACACGAAGAGAAATTTCAGCAGGAACGAAATTCATCGCAGAAAAGAGAGAGCAATACGAGCGCGTTCACCAAATCGGACGACGTTCGTTTGAATCCATCTTCCACGAACCTTTCTGCAGCTCAAATGCTTCGCTCGCGTTTATCCGGCGGTAAAAAAGCTACGACAGGAAAGGAGGAAGAAAACGTAAGTTTACCTCTCGTGACTGAAGATGGCAGAGCAATGCCCGGGGTCTTTGGAAGGCCAACATCGCACAAAACAGAACAAGATAATTTTAAGAAGCCAAAGCAGACGCAAATGTACGATGGAGATCGATCCGGTGATAAAGTGCGATATTATCAGAACGACGATGCTTCGCTGCGCGACTTGGTTGCTCAGGAAAAACACGGCGGCGACAAATTGTATGGGAATTATGATGCAAATGCGGCGGACAACATTGCGAGAAAGCGAAAGTTTAAGGAATCAGACATGAACGTCGACGATGAATACGATCACGATATAGGTATTGAAATGTATGAAAGCAGAAGAACAAAAATGAGTCTCGCGAAGCAACAGCAAAAAGCAAAGCAGGATTCTATTCGAGACTTTCAACAGAGTAAACGCGTTCAGTTAAGATGTTTATTCTGCGAAGACTCTGAGAATATGCCGCGAAACATGCAGATAGCGCACGGTTACCACACCCTTTTGATGCTAGCACCAGTTGGAAGACTTGTTCCTGGCCACTGCGTGATAGCACCAAAAGCGCACTCACGTAGCACGAGACAGGTTGACGAAGACGTTTGGGAAGAGATACGGAACTTTAAAAAGTGCCTGGTGAAAATGTTTGTCGCGCAAGGGAAAGAGTGCTGCTTTATTGAAACGGCTATGCATCTCAACTCACCTTCAAATTGGCATCATGCTGTCGTGGAATGTATTCCGTTGGAGTCGAGTATGATGGCAAAAGCGCGCATGTATTTCAAAAAAGCCTTGGACGAGTCGGAGTCAGAGTGGTCTCAACACAACTCCAAAAAATGCTTAGAGATGAAACCGCCAAAAAATTTGAAGACGAGCATCCCAGAAAATTTCCCCTATTTCGTTGTTGAATTCAACATGAGCGGAGGTTACCTGCATGCGATTGACGACGAGTCTCGTTGGAGTCGCGATTTTGGTCGCGACGTCTTGAGTGGTCTTTTGGAAAAAATTTCTTCTTCGAAAAAAGCAAAGTTGGCTCCCGGACTCGTCGAAAAAGAAAAACACGAATTTCTCTCCAACTTTCGAGAGTACGATTGGACGCGAGCGCTCGTGTAAAAGGAATTCTTCTTCTGTGATGTACCACACACACATGCATGAAGTGTACTTAAAAATCTTATTTAAAAAAAAATTGTAAGTCACGAGAATGTATAAGAGCTCCTGTTTTG
>Ga0181595_10000722_pt1 | contig 36865 bp, 30 predicted proteins | sample 041ome_7_FD_145604 | JGI IMG/M metagenome (GOLD analysis project Ga0181595, IMG submission 145604) | Coastal salt marsh microbial communities from the Groves Creek Marsh, Skidaway Island, Georgia - 041401AS metaG (spades assembly) | ecosystem: Environmental > Aquatic > Marine > Intertidal zone... | reverse complement strand
AGAGCCATATCAACACGATATGATAAGTTAGCAAGAAATTACCAAGCAATGGTAGCCCTTGCATTTAGCATGATGTGGCTACCAATGTGGATTGATTGAAAAGTGAACAGCAAAGATCAACACGCTCTAGTAAACAACAATTTTTTGAGCAAGTCTGGCCCGGCCTGGTGGTGAGTGATGAAGCACTCACCCAGTGTATCCGCACACTACGTCGGGTATTGCAGGATAGCGCCAGTGCGCCGCGTTTTATTGAAACCGTGCCTAAACATGGTTATCGCTTTATCGCTGCCGTAAGCTGGCAAAGCGCCGCTGATAGCAGTGCGAGTCTGTTAGCTGAACAGGTGCCAGTCAAGAAGGATGTCGTCGCCTCACTACAGTTCTGGCAGCATTTAGCGCAGGGATTGGCGGGGGCGGCTATTGCCGGGCTGTTTGGCGGTGCCGTATATGGTTTACTGGCTGCTGCACAATTGTCTTTTGCTGGTCGCGAGGCCACAGCGCTGGGACTGGTTTTACTCAGTATTACGCTATTGCTGGCACTTTTGGCTGGTGGCGCCGTCGCTGCCGCGCTCAGCGCGGCAATGGTGTGGGGGCAAGCCCGGGCAGCCGTTATCCTGCTCAGCGGTGTTAGTGGTGGGCTGCTGGTGGGTAGCTTTGTCAGCTTGTTGTTGCATGAAGTGTTGCAACTGTTTTTTGGCCGCAGTCCGGCACAAATTACCGGCGCCGGCGAAGGCGCGGCGATTGGACTGGCAACCGCGCTCAGTTGCCTGTTGTTACTGCGCTTTCCCGGCAAATGGCATGGCGTAGTTGCGGTGTTGCCGGCGCTGCTTATCGCGTTAATCCTGAGTCAAAATGGCGGTGTGTTACTGGCGGGCAGCCTGGTACAACTGGCGGCACAGTTTCCTGATGCCGCGCTGGCGACCGTGGCGAGTGAAGCCTTGCTACGAAATCAGGGGCACAATGGGTGGGTGCATCTAAGTGCGATGTTAGAAGCGGCCTTGTTTTGTGCCGGTGTCAGCCTGGCGTTATCACGCTCCTGGCTGCGTGTTAAGCAGAGAAATTTATGATTGAAATACAACGCGATCCGCTCACTAGCCAGGATATTCAGGATCTGCTGAATGAACATCTTGCTGATATGTATGCGACGTCGCCGCCAGAGAGTGTGCATGCGCTGGATATCGAACGGTTAAAAGCACCCGATATCGTGTTTTGGAGCGCCCGGCAGGGCGGGCAGCTGCTGGGCTGTATTGCGCTTAAGCACCATACTGCTGCTATGGCAGAAATTAAATCGATGCGCACTGCCAGAGCCGCCCGTGGTAAAGGGGTGGCAAAAGCCTTGCTGGCACACTTAGAACAGTTTGCGACAGCGGAGGGCGTTAGTATGCTGTATCTGGAAACCGGCGCTGAGCCATATTTTACTGCAGCACGACAGCTGTACCTAAGTCATGGTTATCAGGTTTGCGGGCCCTTTGCCGATTATCAGCCGGACCCGCTTAGCGTTTTTATGCAAAAAACACTCAGCCATAGCTAACCTTATTCCCAAATGGCGCTGACCGCAGTTTGCCAATTAAAGCGTTTGGTAATTTGCGCCTGAAATAACTCAGCACAGGCCAGCGCATCTGTCACCGCATGATGTGGTCGGTATGGTGGTAAACCGTAGCGGTCGCGGCTGGCCGCGAGTCGGATAGATACCGGTTTAACACCGCGCCATCTTTGCCACAGACTTAAAGGCTTGTTGCGATACAGCCGGGCTTCCAAAGTCATGGTATCTATCACCGGAAATTGCAGTGTTTCACCAATCCGGCTCAGCAGGGCGGCAGCCAGAAACTGGCGTTCAATCTCAGCGCAATGCACCAGTAACACTTTGCCCTGAATCGCCTCTAAGAACTCCGGCAAAATATCCAGCAGATCGGGCGCGTCAGCCAGTGCACTGTCGGTTATCTGGTGGATAGCGACAGAGCTGGCAGTCAGCTGAAAACGTGGTTTTACTAGCCATTGCCGCGCGGCCGACAGGCAAATTCGCTCTGCCTTAAGCGGCACCAGGCCCAGGCTGACAATACCGTGTTGCGCCGGATCCAGACCTGTGGTTTCAAGATCCAAAGCAACCAGCGGCGTCTCAGCCAGAGGCGTATCAGGGGCGACTTGCCCGGCAGCATAATATTGCCGTAGTAACGGCGAGCGACATTGTGTTGCTAAAGTCGCAAAGCGCTGTTGCCAGTTTGTGGAGGCTTTGCGAGGTGGGGTGCTGCCTAAATACAACATGTTTACGCCTGAAAGTGAAACTTTAAAAACTTCTGGGCATTGGCCAGGATCTGGAAGGCGGCTTTTAGTTGCTTACGTTCAAACTCAGATAAGGCAGCCGGCCGGACATTATTATCGGGCATCAGTTTTTGTTGCAGCGCATAAGCCTGATGCCGGATCCGGGTCATCGCAATTAACTCAAAGGCATCGCGCAGATCAGCAGCCCGGCCCTTGGGTAGAATATTGGCTTTCGCAATATCTTGCAGCCGGTGATACGAATTACGCTGCGTACTGCCCAGGGATAGCGCATAAACCCGAATTAAATCAGTAAAAGGTGCCGTGCCGCGACGCTTGATATTCAGGCTGTCATTTTGCTTGCCGTCTTCATCCATGACAAAGTCCTGAAAAAAGCCCAGCGGTGGTGTACGTAACAGCGCATTACGCGTCATTGAGGCCAGAAAAAGCTTGCTGTCGGGGGCTTGCTTGGCAATCAGCTGGTTCAGCACTTCAGCGAACTGTTTTACCCCGTAAATGGCATCAAGATCAAAGAAGATATTGCTATGTAACAATGTTTCAGCACTGGGTTTTTGGATCCAGTCGGTGAAGTATTGCTGCCAGACACCTAATGGCTGCCGCCACCGGCTGTTCGTTGCCATAATCTTACCGCTGCAATAGGGATAACCACAGGCCGCTAAACAGTCGCAGACAAAGGTTGCTAATTGACTAAAATAGGCATCGTGCAACGCTGGCTCAAAGCGGTCATCCAGAATAATCGCATTGTCCTGATCGGTGACAATCAGTTGTTCATCCCGCGCCATCGAACCCAGTGCCACAAAGCAATAGGGGACCGGTGGTGGCCCCAATTGTTGTTCTGCCAGTTCCAGCAAACGTTGCTTAAAGGCCCGGCCAATGGTCGCCATGGCACTGCCAATCATCTGTGAATTCGCATCTTCGTGCACCATTCTAACAAAACAAGCCTGTACTGCCGGTGTTAACTGTGATAGTTCGGTAACAGTTTGCTGGCGGAAAATACTACTGACGATATACAGACTATTATTTGATTCATGCCGGATAATATCGGCGATCGCAATCACGCCAACTGGCTGCTGTTGCTTTAGCACGGGTAGATGATGCAGGTTATGGCGCAGCATTTTTAGCATGGCTTCAAATACGAACTGATCGGCGGCAATAGTCACCAGATCCTGAGTCATAATCTCTGCGACTGCTGTAGTCGGAGAGAGTTCGTCGGCCAGTACTCTGTTACGCAGATCCCGATCGGTAATCAGGCCGGCAATTTGTGTTGTCGTACCCGGTGCAGTTAATAACAAGCAGGATACCCCTTCGCTTCGCATTAATTGCGCAGCCTGGACAATGCTGGCGTCGGCGGGCAGGGTCACCGCCGGGCGGTTTAGCAGTTCGTTGATCCGGACCGTCATCAGAGCAGACTGATGCGGTTGTTCCGATTTGCGGTTAGCCTGGCGCTCGGTATCACCTATTTCGATATAGTCGGCAAAATATTCATTGTTATCAAACAACTGCTCAAAGGCCGCTGCCGGGATCAGGTAAATTAGCGTATCGGCAACCGCTTTAGCAGGGAAACGAACCTTTTTACCTCGTAGCAACCCTTGCTCCGCGAATAGCCCTCCTTCTGCCAGCCGGTTATAAAGATCGCCATTGCGCCGAAACGTTTCGACGATACCTGAGCGGATCAGGTAGAGCGCATCAAGCGGAGCGTTGTACTCCAAAATGGTACTACTGGCCGCATAGTAACGGACATCAATTTGCCGGGCCAAAGCTTGCTGTTCAGCCAGGGGCAGCTCCATAAAAGGAGAGTGCTTTTGCAGGAAATTTAAAATTTCCAGCTGTTCAATTTCCATCGTCATCCGGCTTTGCCCTACACCTATTTCGTCCTTGGTTCGGACATTAAGCCTTTGACAATAGCAATACAGGCTGCCAGCAGAACTAGGGTAAAAGGTAGGCCGGTAGAAACTGCCATCGCTTGTAGGGCGGTTAGGCCACCGCCCAGTAACAGCGCTATGGCTACTAAGCCTTCAAAGGTACACCAGAACACCCGCTGTACGGTGGGCGCATTGACTTTACCGCCGGCAGCAATGGTATCAATCACTAAGGAACCCGAGTCAGAAGAGGTGATAAAAAACACCACCACCAACACAATAGCGATGACAGAGCTGATTTGGGCTAGCGGCAGCGCCTCCAGCATCATAAATAACTGTAATGGTAAAGTCGCTTCTGCCGCTGCCTGATAGCCAGTACTGACCACCTGACTAATTGCGGTATTACCGAACACAGTCATCCAGATCACACAAGCAATAGAGGGAATTAACAGCACCGAAATCAGAAATTCCCGTACCGAGCGACCGCGGGAAACCCGGGCGATAAACATACCGACAAAAGGCGACCAGCTAATCCACCAAGCCCAGTAAAAAGTGGTCCAGCCCTGAGAATAGTTAATATCTTCGCGGCCGACCGGGTTGGATAGAGCAGGCAAATGCTGGAGATAATTCAGCAAATTATCAGCGACACCAGTAATTATCACCAGAGTTGGGCCAACTAGGATGACAAATAACATTAATAGCGCAGCCAGCAGCATATTGACTTCAGATAACCGTTTTACACCAGCTTCCAACCCGGCGACTACCGAAACTAAGGCTGCGGCCGTAATCAGAACAACCAATATAACCTCAGTGGTGGTGCTGCCAGGAATTTGGAACAGCATCGATAAACCAGCAGACGCCTGAGACGCTCCAATACCCAGTGAGGTGGCCAGGCCAAATAATGTCGCGAAAATAGCAAGTATATCAATAATATGGCCGGGCCAGCCCCAAACCCGTTCACCCAGAATAGGGTAAAACACTGAACGAATGGTTAAAGGTAAGCCTTTGTTAAAGCTAAATAATGCAAGGCCCAATGCCAAAATGGCATAGATGGCCCAGGGATGTAATGCCCAGTGAAAGATGGTGGCAGCCATCGCCAGCTCGGTTGCCGCTTGTGGATCGCCAGCGGCGCCAGTCAGTGGAGCCCAGTCGGTACGTACGCCATTCTCCACACTGCTGCCGGCCATAGCCGCATTAAAATGTGATAACGGCTCGGAGACGCCATAAAACATCAGGCCGATCCCCATGCCGGCGGCGAATAACATAGAAAACCAGCCGAGATAACTAAAATCTGGTGTGGCCTCGGTGCCACCTAAGCGTACTTTTCCCAACGGACTGAAAATCAAAACTAGGCAAAGCACCACAAAAATATTAGCTGCGGATAAAAAGAACCAGTCGAGGTTGCTGGTCAGGCTATCCCGCATTGCGGTAAAGGCCGGTGCTGCCGCGCTGCGAAAAATCATGGTAAACAATACAAAAACAATAATGGTTAAACCCGAGATCAGAAACACCCGGTTATGAATATCCAGGCCAAAAGGCCCGACTTTAACCACAATATTGTCCTGGCCAATCTGATAATCGGTATCAATCGGGTTTACCTCCCCGTCAGGGATCATCGGATCTTTATTATTAGTCGACATGCGTTATCCTTTTACTTAGAAGTAATAGCCAATATTGATATTAAAGCGGCGTTCTGTTTGCGCAGCGTCACCGGCGATACTGCCGCCAACAAAAGGCTGGTTGCGGGCTTGCACCCAGTCTATGTAAGTAAATAATCCGCCAGCAGCAATCGAGAAACCCAGAACATTCATCATGGTATTAGCGGTTTGGTCGCTTTTATCATGAATTAAGCCCCAGTTATTATAAAACTGCAGGCCGGTAATCGGTCCCCACTCAACCGGCAGGCTATAGGCAAGATTGACGGTACTGGTTTTGGCCTCCGCCGCAATACTGTCGTAAAAGGCATAAGCGCCAACAGCGATGCGTGAAACATCGCCAAGATCATAGCGATACTCGCCATGTTGCAATTGTAGATTCCAGCGATCGTAATGTCCGTTCAGGTGCAGTGCCCAGGCGTGATAGTCGCCGGCCCGGCGCAAACCGTCATGCAGACCACCGCTAAGTGCCGATACGCCAATTTCGGTGATAAAGTCGGTACCATTTGGGATCTGATAAGCCAGGCGTGCCGCCAGCGTATTGTATTCGGCGAGAGCCTGAGTGGGTGGGTCATAGAGCCCCTCGGTTAATGGTCGGCTACCCACAATATCGTAGGAGTAACGGTCGCTGCGATCAGAGACATAACCATCAATGCCGCCTAGTTCATCGTTTTTGAAAAAGCCAAGATCCAGCTGCCAATGGTCTTTTAGTTGGCGTTGGAACACGATACCCAGATCATGGTCATCTTCCAGCCCAATATAATAATTGGTACTGAAGAAATAGTTATGGGAGTTATAAGGCCAGTTACCGAACGGAACCTGAGTGATCCCCGCTAAAGCACGCCAATTGTCAGAAAATTGATAACCGACATAGGCATATTTTACCGCCGTCATATAGTCAAAAAAGCGGATCTCAGCATCTAAACTGACGTCACCGACGCTACCATGTAAGTTAAGCCGGAAAATATCAAACGCAAAATCGCCACCGCGGTTTTTGTTGCCGTCACTATAAGAGGTATGGCTATAGTTGGTTCTAACGGCCCCCCCTAAACGAATGCTATCGGTAGCCGGTTCTTTGGTCGTCGCGGTCTCTGCTGTCAGCTCAGGGGTTTCTGGTGTAGCGCTTGGTTTTTGTTCCAGTTGTGCGAGGCGATCTTCTAACGCAATCAGTTGTGCCTTAAGCTGGCGTAATTGCTCTTTGAGTTGCTCAGTATCATCAGCATGCAAAGTGGCGGAGAACATCAGTAGCGAGAGGCTCATAGGGAGCAAGAGTTTAAGGTGCATAAACCAGCCTATTCTTGGAAAATTAAAAACAGGCTTGTAAGTATAGCATGTATTAGAGGGGGCGACGTAACGACCAGCTTTGGTCAGATATTTTAAAATCAATTAGTTGGGTTGAATTTGCTGCTGTAAGTATTGTAAAAAGCCCCGAGCTGTCGCGCTTTGCGGGGTATCTCGGCGCCAAACCACGTACCTCGATATTGCCGGCCAAGGCATCGCCAATCCCAGCGGTTTATTACTGGCAGCGATGATGATGCTGGTGCATATCAAACAAGCCGAAGTGGCAGCGTGCATTCATAATGCCTGGTTAGCCACCCTGGAAGAGGGGATCCATATCGCGGATTTGCACACCACGAATAGTCAGCGCCAGGTCAGTACTAACGAGTTTGCTGAGGCGGTGATTCAGTACTTGGGTCAACTACCAGAGGGCTTTAAGGCTGTGAGTTATCAAAATGCCGCTGAGCCAAGTCAACCGTCTTTCCGATATCAGCGCGAACAGCCGGCGCAGAGCGGCGCCATGCAGAGCAGATGCTGGCGTCGCAATTTATTGCTGTAATGGGACCTGCAGCATGATGCCGAATGTTTGGCCGACTTGCCGAGTTTGATATGACCACTGATGTAGTTCCAGGATCCGCTGCACAATCGACAAGCCTAACCCTGAACCTGTCAGTTGCTGGTGTTCCGGAGCTCGGTAAAAGCGCTCGCCCAGCCGGGGAGTATCAAGTATTACCGAGCAGTTGTTGCTTAAAGTCAGTTCCAGTTTCTGCCGGGTCAATGAGGTTATCTTTAGCACCACTTCAGTATCAGCAGGCGCATACTTGGCCGCATTTTCAAACAGGTTACGCAGCGCTACCTGTAACAGTGTCGTGTCAGCCTGCACCTGATAACCCGCAGCCCGGCAAGCATCAAGGTCGTCTAATTGCCAGATCACTTTTTGCAGCAGGGCAGGTGTAACCTGGTGCAGGCTGGCTTCCAGTAAATCGGCCAGCGGTTGTGAACGTAACGTCAGTTTCGGGTGTTCTAATCGCGCCAGCGCCAGCAGTTGATTGGTCAGATGGCTCATCCGTTCACTGCCTTGTTTAATGGCAGTCACCGCAGCATCCTGTTCCGCAGTGAGTGGTGTTTGTGTCAGATTTTGGGCATGCAAACTGATAATACTCAGTGGCGTGCGCAGTTCATGCGAGGCATCCGCAATAAAACGTTTCTCGCGCTGCATATGTTGCTCAATCGCCTCTAACAACTGGTTAATCGCGGTGACAACCTGAGTCAGTTCAGCCGGCATCGGGCTATTGATCGATTGCAGCTGCTCCGGTTTGGTATGGCTGAGCTGCTGTTGCAGTTGTTTTAACGGCTTTAAGCCGCGCCGCACCAGATAAAGGGTTAGCAGACTCAGTGGTAAGATCAAAAACAGAACAGGGCGGATCTGGGTTAGGGCGATGCTATAGCTCAGTTCCTCGCGTACCGCTTCGCGTTGGCTGCTAACGATTTGCACCCCCAGCTCATCCAGACGTAGGGTAAAGTTGATCCACAGATCACCATTTTCAGTGTGATATTCGCTAAAACCGGTTTTACGCACCGGCCGCATTGGCTGTTGCAGATTAGCGGTATGCAGAATCAACTGCTGCTCGTCACGCCAGATCTGGATCGCGATATTGCTCTCATATTTGTAGCCGGTAAGAAAGCGCTCACTAAGCTCAGCCTGGCCTTTGACCAGTTCATCCAAATGCGCTACCGGGATCAGTACCGGTGTATCTTGCTGTAATAAAGTGGGATTGGCTTGTAATACACCCGCAGTTAAGCGGGCGCTTTGCGCCAACTGCGCATCAAATACTTCGTCTATTTCATGCAAGCTTTGCTGATAGCTGATATAACCGGTCAAACTCAGGACGGCGATCACCAGTAAATTCAGTAATAGGACTAAGCGGCTTTGAATACTCAGTGGCTTCATATTTGCCCCGGTAACAGGTAGCCGATACCGCGCACGGTTTTAATCAGCTCCGGGTGCAGTTTTTTGCGCAGATTATGAATATGCACTTCAATCGCATTACTTTCGGTATCGCCATCCCAACCCACACTCAGCTCTTCCAGATGCTGGCGGCTTAAAATCTTATCTTTATGCTGCAGAAAGTCTTTTAACAGTAAAAATTCGCGCCGGGTTAAATTCACGGTTTTCCCGGCATATTCGCAGCTATGTTTCACTAAATCGAGTAGCAGTTCGCCATGCTGCAGCACATCATGCCGCCGCTCGGCTTTGCGGCGTAATAGCACCCGGATCCGCGCTTCCAACTCCCGCACATCAAAGGGTTTTACCATATAGTCATCAGCACCGTCGTTTAACAGTTGCAGCTTGGTGTCAATTTGATCCAGCGCCGTCAGTACCAGCACCGGCAGTTGATGCTGTTGTGCGCGTAGCTGTTGTAAGATTTTACCGGCAAAGCCATCGGGTAGGCCTAAATCCAGGATCATTAAATCAAACTCCGCATTATCCAGCGCTTGTAGCGCTTGCTTACCGGTGCGGCAATGTTCGGTTTGATAACTGGCCCGCGCCAAGGCTGTAACTATGCCCTGTGCCAGCAAGTTGTCGTCTTCTACCAGTAAGATCCGCATGCCATTTATCCGTTTACGGTCAGTCTGTTAACTATAACCAGATTAACCTCACTTACTTAAGAAATTCTTAAGTTTTTCATCCTAAGCTGGCGCCAACTTCTTGTTGGAGCTTAGATTATGACTCGCGTACTGCCGCCGATAAAACGCGCCGGCCCTTATTTGCCGTTACTGGTTTTTATGGTGGTGACGCTACTGCTGTTAAGCGCTAGACGGCTTGGCTTAGTGCTTTGGCAATTCGACCGGGTAACGGCTGCAGCTGATATTGGCATCATATTACTGCAGGGAGTCAGAGCCGATCTGATTTTTATTGGCCTGTGGCTGGCAATACCGTTATTACTTGCCCCCTTGCTGGCGCGAGCGGGCAGTTTTAAGGTCTGGCTAAAGCTAAATCATCTCTGGTTGTTGCTGGGGCTGGCACTGGTGCTGTTGCTGGAAGTCTCTACGCCGCAGTTTATTCTGCAATACGATGTCAGACCTAACCGGCTGTATATCGAATATTTAAAATATCCGAAAGAGGTGTTTAGTACGCTCTGGCAAGGCTATCGTGGCATGCTGCTTGGCGGTGTGCTGGCCTTATTAGTTCTATTATGGCTGGGCAATCTGGCGCTGCGGCAGGTACTGGTGCAAACCCGACCTTTTGCCCGCTACCGCACTTTGCTTATTAGCTGGCCGCTGCTAGTGTTTGTCGCCTTTGCAGCTATCCGCTCTACCACAGAGCACCGCCCAGCTAATCCGGCGCTGTTTGCCATTACCGGCGATGCGATGGTGAACTCGCTAATTATCAATTCGCCGTACTCGGTGCTGTATGCTATCTATAGCCTGAAACATGAAGCCCGCTCCAGTGAGATCTATGGCAAGTTGCCGCAGCAGGACATGCTTGAGTTGGCGCTGGATTGGCCGTGGTTAAAACAGCTGGAATTTAAGGATCCACAATTGCCTACTCTGGCACTGCGCCAGCCGGCAATGGAACGTGCGCAGCCGCTTAATCTGGTAATTATTCTGGAAGAAAGCCTGGGCGCTACCTTTGTGAAAAGTCTGGGCGGCTTGCCGGTGACGCCGGAGCTGGAACAGCTTAAAGACGAAGGCTGGTGGTTTGACAATATGTATGCCACCGGCACTCGCTCAGTGCGTGGTATTGAAGCGGTAGTAGCGGGTTTTCCGCCGACACCGGCGCAAAGCGTGGTGAAGCTCTCAGGCGCGCAGCAAAATTTTTATACTCTGGCCAGCACCTTGCAGCAGCAAGATTTTCATACCAGCTTTGTCTATGGTGGCGAGGCGCATTTTGACAATATGCGCGGCTTTTTTACCGGTAATGGCTTTAGCGAAGTGATCGATTTACCGAAAATGACGAAGCCGGAGTTTGTTGGCAGCTGGGGCGCCAGTGATGAAGATTTATTTAACGCGGCGGCTAAACATTTAGCGGACATGTCCGCTCAGCAAAAGCCATTCTTCAGTTTGATTTTTACCTCGTCCAATCACGAACCCTTTGAATTTCCAGATGACAAAATTGCTTTGTATGATAGCGAGAAAGCGACCGTCAATAATGCAGTAAAATATGCCGACTATGCGCTGGGCCAGTTTATTGCAAAGGCAAAACAGCAAGCGTATTGGCACAATACGCTGTTTGTTATCGTCGCCGACCACGATAACCGGGTGTATGGTAATAGTTTGGTACCGGTACATAAATTTCAGATCCCGGCGCTGATGTTAGGTGCGGATCTGAAGCCAAAAACTATTAGCAGCCTGGCCAGCCAGATTGATTTAGCACCTACGATCTTATCTTTAATGGGCATCAGTGCACGAACGCCGCTGCTTGGCCGGGATTTTAGCCTGGATGCTGAGTCGCCGGGCCGGGCGCTGCTGCAGTTTGATCAGTACTTTGCCCTGTTAGAGCAGCAAAGTGCCAACGAAGCGGCAGTGACGATATTAAAACCGGATGGTAGCAGTGTTGCCGCGCGCTATTTTCTGAATGATAAACAACTGGTGCTAACAGATGCTGCTGCCGAGCCGGCAGCACAGCGCCGGGCACTGGCGCAGGTGTTACTGCCGTCCTGGTTATATCGGGAGCAGCGCTATCGCTTAGTAACAGAGTGATGGCGGTGGGCCCAAATAAAAATGCCGGCTAAACCGGCATTTTACGTTTTAAGCTACAGCTAACCTTTGCTTCTAAGATTTTGCCCGCACCGGGTTTAGCTTTTAATTTTGCTACGCGCTTTACTCAGCGCCAGTTCAATCTCTTGCCGGCGTCCGGCATCGGCGTCTTCACGGCCAGGGCGCGGCGGCGCCAGTAGGGCTTTTTCCAGTACCGCCACGGCGGCCTTATATTCTTTTTGTTGCAGTAAGAAATCACCGTAAAAATAATTACTGTCGATACCGTCAGGGTTAACCTCCAGGCCTTTTAGCAAATATTCGCGGGCCTTTTTATCGCTACCAAAGCCGACAGGCCAACCTGGTACCTGATAATACAGCGAACCCAGGCTGGTATAGGCCGAGCCATCCAGCGCTTTCTCATCCTGCTTTAGCGCCTGTTCAAATAGCTTTTTCGCGGTTTTAACTTCGCTAAGCGCATCCAAACCGCCGACACTGCCGGCATAGGTGGCGCGGATAATACCTTCCCAAATCAGGTAACGGGCATCATCCGGGTGGGCTTTTACGGCGGCTTGGGCGGCGCTAACCAGGTCGGCGAAAGCCTGTTCCTGGGTTTTACCGCTTTGCTGATATTTAACGGTCGCCCATTGTTGTTGAATCTGACTCAGTTCGCCCGGTATCGCGGAGAGCGAGCTTTCGGCCTGTACTGACCCCAGCAGTAAGCTGGCGCTGAGTAAACTTAGGGCAATAAGTGAAGAGGTTTTTTTCATTTGTATGCTCCTTTATCGCTGGCTGGGACGTTTTTCACTTCAGCCAGCGCATTGTGGGTTAACCCTGCGGCTTGCCGTCGGGCAAATTGTTTGATGGTCGTCAGTTGTTTGCGTAGTGCGTTATCCAGTAAGGCTGGCAGCATCGCATTGAGCCGGATAAACAGTCGCTCCGGCATACCAAGGTTCTGATCCTGCATCTGTTTTGCGATTAACTGGTTTAGAATTTGGGATGCTACCCAATCTGGTTGATCGGTTTTGCTACCCAGCGCCTGACTCAACTGCTGTGCTGCCAGGGTGTTCATACTGGTTTGGGTAGCCCGGGGTGCGATATAGCAAAATTGCAGGGCGGTATCGGCCATTTCCTGGCGCAGCGCCTGCACAAAATGCTTTAGCGCGGCTTTGCTGGCACCATAGGCGGCATAGCCCGGATAGCCGATAGCACCCAGTGTCGAGCCAACATAAACTAAGCGTGCCTGAGGTGTCAGCCGGGGTAGCAGGGCGCGGGTGAGTAGTATCGGCAGCAGCGTGTTTAGTTCAAATAGCCGCTGTATCGCTGTTGGATCCTGCTGTTCAAACAAGGCAAAATCGTTATAACCAGCAGCGAAGATCACGCCGTCCAGCTTATCCGGTAGCGCCAGCAACAGTTGCTCAAGGCCTGTCTGGTCGCTGAGATCGGCGGCTACACACTGGGTTTTTGTGGCCAGTTGCGTTGCCAACCGCTGCAGGGGAACGAGATTGCGCCCGCTAATAATCAGGTTCGCGCCCTGTGCCGCGAGTTGTTTCGCCAGTGCGGCGCCAATACCGCCACTGGCACCGAGTAGCAGCAGTGTTTGGCCCCGCAGGGCTGCGGCGCTCATGCCGCCGCCTTAGCCGCAGGCGCCGCTTCAATACTGCGGAAAATATTGCCATACAGCTGATAAAACACTTTTGCAGCATGCACAATCGCTTGCTGATCAGCTGCATCGCTAATTGTATTCATCAACTTTTCGAAAAAGCTCAGATGTTCAATATCCAAACTGCCGTGCGAGCGTAAATAGCTAAAGGCTTTATTGGGTAATTGCAGCTGTTGCTGAATGATATCCGCCGCGCCGGTTGCGAGGTTAACGCTGGTGCCTTCCAGTACCAATACCATGCCAAAAAAAGCCAGCGGATTACCACGCAGTACAGTGTCATAGGCATAGGCGACCATTAATTCGGTTGCCAGCCGTGGCTGACCATCGCGCACCAGCTCCTTGTCGGCACCGGTCGCCGCAAGATCATTCAGCACCCATTCCTGATGACCTAACTCTTCTTCGATATATTCAGCAACGGCCTCACGGTAATATTCCTGGGCACTGCTTAGCCTGCTGCCAACTGCCATCAGCAATGGCACTGTGTGCTTAACATGATGGTAAGCTTCCGTTAAAAACGCCTGATACTCGGCGAGCGTAAAGCTTTGTTGCTTAAGGCAGCGCTGGATCAGCGGTGCACTTAACAGATACTCGCGTTCGGCCCGGGTTTGTTCAATTAACTGCTGATAAAAGCTCATCGCGATGCTCCTGGTTTAGCGGCACAAGCACTGGCTCTGCCGTTGTTGGGGTAAGGTAGTAAAGTTGCTCAATAGGTTGCTGGTACCGCGTCAGAATATGTTGGCGGCGCAGTCGGCCGTTGTCGGTAAGTTGCTGGTTTTGGCTGCTAAAGGGTTCATTTAGCAGCAAGGCGGTACGAATTTGCGCATAATCCGGTAGTCTGGCGTTAAGTGCCTGTAGCTGGGCGCTAAGCTCGGTCAACTGCCTGGCCGACCTCGGAACTATCAGTGCACTTAGCCAGGGCTTGGCATCACCGCATACCATGGCCTGGGCGATCGCCGGGCAAAGCTGTAGTTCAGCTTCCAGCCATTCGGGCGAGATATTACGGCCAAAGCTGCTGATCAACAGCTGTTTGCTGCGCCCGTCAATTTTCAGATAACCATCGCTGTCCAGTTGCCCCAAATCGCCGGTCGCTAACCAAGAGTCGGCGTCGCGTGCGGCTTCGCCTAAATATCCAGCATAAAGCTGACCCTTTACTTCAATCTGGCCCGCGTTAATCCGCAGTTGTATATGAGGTAGCGCTTTGCCGACGCTAGCGGGCCGATTCGCCGCAGGTAAGTTTAAAGCCACCACTGAGCCAGCTTCGGATAAACCGTAGCCCTGATAGACAGGTAGCCCCAGCTGTGCAGCCTGTGCCAGTATTGCCGGAGCGCAATGAGCACCACCAACGGCAATAAAGCGAAAGCTGGCTGCCAGTGCCGGTTGCTGCTGGCAAATCAACAGCAGCGCTTGCAGCAACTGTGGTGTAAGGATCAGACTGTGCGGCTGGTACTGCGCCAGGCTTTGTGCCAGTTGCGCTAAATCGAGCTTTGAACTTCCGCTCAAACCGCTTTGCGATTCATTCAGCACAATAATTTGCTGCCCCAGAGCCAGTGGTAAATACACACCAGCCTGATTTTCCAACAGGGTAGATAAAGGCAGCAGAGAGTAATGTCGCAGTTGTTGCTGTTGTGCCTCAGCACTAAATTCTGCGCCTAGTGCTTTAACTAAGCCGGCTAAGGTCGCCGCCTGCTGTGCCCAGCTTAAACATACCCCTTTCGGGCTGCCGGTAGTGCCAGAGGTAAAGGTGATTTTACCGCTGGATATTGGAAAGGTTGGCACGTCGTGAGTACCTGATTGCGGCACCTGCCGATACCATAAACCTGGCACTGTGTTGGCTATGCTGCCGGCAAGTGGCTCGGTCTCCAGTACGATCTCGATCGCGGCGGTATCAAGGATATAGGCTTGCTGCGCGGCTGAGAAAAAACGTGGTAGTGGAACACAAATTTTGTCGCTCACGGCCAGTGCCAAATCAGCAATAATCCAGCTGATGCTGTTGGGGCCGCTAATGGCAAAGCGCTGTGCCGGCAGTTGTTGTAGCCAGTTGGCCAGTTGAGATACCTGTGCAGCGAGTTGCTGATAACTCAGGCTGTGTTGACCGTCAGTTAACGCCGGGCGCTCGGCAAACTGGCGCAGGCTAGGAAAATCCAAAGGTACCGACTTAGCCATGACCAGCCTCCGTTAGCCGCGCCAATAGCGGTTGCAGCTCAGTCAGCTGTGGAGCCAATAACTGCTGTAACAACTGATAGCGCGGCAAGCGCCGGGCACTGGCTATGGCCGGTAAGGCAATACCTGCCATCACTTGCGGGTGTTTTTGGTAGTACGCGCCCCAGACTTGGGGGTGCTGCAGCTTATCGGCATTGGCTGCGGCTAACAGCATGGGTTGATAATGCAGCTTGCTTAGCAAGGATTGCACTTCATCGGTTGCGGTAAAGGTCACCCAGCGAAAGCGGCTAGCGGCAATCAGTTCACTCAAGGCAACCATGAGCAGCAAGCTGCTGCCGGCGCGTGCCGATACCAGATTACCGATTTCCAGAATCTGCCCGCGTTTTACCTCTTGCCCGGATTGTTCTGAGAGCAGCTGTTCAATTGGCTGTGGCAGATATTGCTCCAGAAACAGCGGGCCTTGCGCTGCGGCCTGTAACCCGACCGCTGCGGTCAGGGTTCCGGCGCAGCGTAAACTTAGCAATTGTGGCAGAAAGTAGCGGATTTCGGCCTGATGCTTGCGCTGAAACTCGCGGGCGATAAGGGTTTCTGCTTCAGCACGGCCATCGGCTTGTCTTGCCAGCAAAGTCAGTTTACTGGTCATATTTCCAAGGCTACACAGCAGCGGCATAGCGGTAGCGGGTGGTGCCAGTAATAAGGGTTCAGACATAAGACGCTCCGGTTTAACCTCGATGCTGGCAGGTTAGGTGGCGAAGCTTAAGAAAACATTAAGCTGATTTTTTTGTTGCAAAAACTGTGTTCGAATTTCTGCATCATTGCAGCCGATATCTTGGGTTGTTGCTGCCGGTCATTCGCAGGCAAACTAGCCGCAGATTTGGATGTGGCAATTTTGGGGGCTTACACATGCTTAAAAACTCGACAACACATTATGGCCAGGTGGCCCGCACCTTACATTGGCTCACCGCACTGTTGTTTTTACTCGCTTATTGTTCGGTGTACTACCGGCAATGGTTTACTGAAGCGCAAACACCTGAAAACTGGACCGCACTGCAACTGCATTTATCCTTTGGCGTGACTATCGCGGTACTGGTAGTGCTGCGGCTTTATTGGCGGCTGACTAATGTTCAGCCTGCGGCTGAGCCGGGTTCGGCGTTGATGCAAAAGGCTGCGCATCTGGGGCATCTGGTATTGTATGGCGTGCTGATTGTAATGCCATTGACCGGCTATTTAGGTACCGGTGTGGCGACCGAGTTTTTCTTTTTATTTGAGATCCCGAAATTTGCCGATACCTGGTTGTTTCAGGCGCTGGTTGCGGATGGTATGGGACTAACCTTTGAGCAATTTGAAGCGCCGATAGATTTTATTCATAAGCAGGGCGGAGCTTATCTGGTGTGGCTATTGATTTTGGGGCATGCCGCGGCCGCGCTTTACCATCACTATCATCTAAAAGATCGCACGCTGTTAAAAATGTTGCCACCCCGTCGCTGATAGCGGAAATGTCTGCTGGGTCTGTGAACGTGAATGACGTATTATACGTAGCACTTAGCAGTTGATAATAGTGTAATACGAGGTGACATGGCCAGCCGTTCGAGCGCTGAAATGACCGTAGCCGGCGAGCAGGATCTCTGGTTTCTGCCGCTTGGCGGTTGCGGCGAAATTGGGATGAACCTGAATTTATACGGTCATGCCGGGCGCTGGTTAATGGTGGATTGCGGCGTCACCTTTTATAATCCACTGCAGCCGCAGACACAGCCAGCTCAGCTTACGGCTGAAGTGCAGGCCGCCGATCCCAGCTTTATTGCCGCACAACGCGAAAATCTGTGCGGCATTATTATCACCCACGCCCACGAAGATCATATTGGTGCCTTGCCGTATTTATGGCCGCGCTTGCAAGCGCCGGTGTATTGCACCCCCTTTGCCGCCGAGGTGCTGCGCCGCAAACTGGCGCGTACTGACCTTATCGAGCAGATGCCCATTATTGAAATCCCACCCGGCGGCACCTGTCAGATCGGACCTTTTTTGGTGAATTGGCTGAATATCACCCACTCGATCCCGGAATGTCAGGCGCTCTTGATCAGCACCCCGGCCGGTAAGGTATTTCATACCGCCGACTGGAAAATGGATGCTGCACCTATGCTGGGCCGGCCGTTTAAACCCCAGGTATTTAAACGGCTGGCAGCGCAAGATGTTACTGCCATGGTCTGTGATTCAACCAATGCGCTGAAAAGTGGCTTTTCGTTATCGGAAACCGCCTGTTTTCATGCGCTGCGCGAGGTGGTCAGTCAGGCACCGAAGCGCGTATTGGTAACCGGTTTTAGCAGTAATATTGGCCGCTTAATTAGCCTGGGGCGCATTGCCCAGCAGACCGGCCGTTACCTGGCACTGTTCGGTCAGGCGATGGAGAATATGGTTGGCGCGGCGCGTGCCTGCGGTTATTGGCCGGATGATCTGCCGCTGATTGATAACGCCCATATTGGTTTTTTGCCGCCGGAAGAAGTGCTGGTGGCGGCAACCGGCAGCCAGGGGGAACCCAGAGCCGCCCTGACTAAACTGGCTGAAGATCGCCATCCGCAGCTGCTGCTGGCAAAAGACGATTTGGTGATTTTTAGCGCTAACCTCATTCCGGGCAATGAGATGCTGGTCAGCCGGCTGGTGGACAAACTGAAAGCCAAACAGCTGCAGGTATTGCAAGCGGCGGATACCTTATTGCCAATCCATGTCTCTGGCCATCCGAATCAGGGCGAATTGGCTGAAATGTATCAGGCGGTAAAACCGGCCTTGGCGATACCGGTGCATGGCGAAGCTGCGCATATGCAAGCCAATGCTGCCATTGCCCGCGAGGTTGGGGTGCCGCAACAACTGCTCGGGCAAAACGGCGATCTTTTTGTATTAGCGCCAAAGCCCAGGATCTGGCCGGGCTTTGTCAAAGCGGGCCGGGTACCGATAGTCAATACTTGAGCTTTTTGTGCGCAGACGTTAGCTTATGTCATATGACGTCTTTCTTTACAGGTTCTTTATGCAGCAAGTCCTTAGCGCTGCCCAATTTTTTGATGGTTTTGTCTGGCAGTCAAATGTCGAGTTGTTGATTGAAAACGGTCGTATTGCAGACATCCGACCTTGTCGTGATACGCCACAGGCAACCTATTTGGTGCCGGGGTTTATCGATTTACAGGTGAATGGCGGTGGCGGCGTGCTGTTTAATAACGCACCGACGATTGACACGCTTCGCCGGATGCGACAAGCCCATAGCCGTTTTGGTACCACGGCACTGCTGCCAACGCTAATCACTGATCAACTGGCGGTAATGCAGCAAAGTGCCGATGTGATTGCTGCAGCCATTGCTGCTGGCGAGCCAGGCATTTTGGGTATTCACTTCGAAGGACCGCATTTATCGGCACCGAAAAAAGGTGTGCATCCGCTGCAACATATCCGGCCGTTGGCAGAGGCAGAGATGCAGCTGTATCTGCGCCGTGATCTTGGGTGTGTCTTGGTTACGCTGGCGCCGGAAAATGTGACGCCAGAGCAAGTTCAACGTTTAACCGCCGCCGGTGTTAAAGTTTGGCTTGGCCACTCTAATGCCTGTGCCGCGCAGGTACAGCAAGCCCTCGCTGCCGGCGCGCAGGGCTTTACTCATTTATATAATGCAATGTCGCCACTAACTTCGCGTGAGCCCGGCATGGTGGGTGTTGCGTTAACCGATAGTCAAAGCTGGTGTGGCGTGATTCTGGATGGTTTACATTTGCATCCATTAGCTGCAAAGCTGGCAGTATTAGCAAAACCCCGCGGCAAGGTGCTGTTAGTCACAGATGCGATGTCTCCAGTTGGCACCGACGAGACCGAATTTGATTTCTTTGCCGGTAAGGTGACCCGCCAGGGTAATAAGTTGACTGACAGTAGCGGCGCACTGGCCGGCTCAGTGCTGGATATGGCGGCGGCCGTGCGTTATGCCGTGAATACTTTACAGCTTGACCTTGCTGAAAGTCTGCGCATGGCAGCCTTATATCCGGCGCAGGCGCTGGGGCTGACTGACCGCGGCCAGGCACAACCCGGCCATAGGGCTGATCTGGTGCAATTGAACGCGCAGCTACAGGTACAACAATGCTGGATTAACGGCGAAGCGCAACTGGGTTAAGCCGGTAATCTAAGCCGGTAACGACAATAAGAATAACAATAAGGATCCGAAGATGCCCAACACTCCAACCACGCCAGCACCCAAGGTGTTGGTGCCAATGCTGATTCTGGCGGTGCTGTTTTTTCTGTTCGGTTTTGTGACCTGGCTTAATGGTGCACTTATTCCATTTTTGCAGATTGTCTGTCAGTTAAACGAATTTCAGGCACTGTTGGTGACCTTTGTATTTTATATCGCTTACACCGTCATGGCGATCCCGATGTCGTTTTTACTGAACTATCTGGGGTACAAAAAGGGCATGCTGGCTGGCTTACTGATTATGGCCTTTGGCGCTTTGCTGTTTATTCCGGCAGCGAAAATAGCGGCTTACCCACTGTTTTTGTTGGCGTTATTTATGCTGGGTACTGGCCTGACGATTTTGCAAACCGCAACTAACCCCTATCTGGTTTGTATAGGTCCGCGCGACAGTGCTGCGATGCGGATCAGTGTTATGGGTTTGGTTAACAAAGCTGCCGGTATAGTAGTGCCGATGGTATTTGCCACCCTGGTGCTGACCAATATTGAACAATATAGTGCTGACGCGCTGGCCCTATTGCCTGCGGCAGAGCAGCAGGTGCAGCTGGCGGAGTTATCGAATCGGTTAGTGCTGCCGTACATCTATATGACGTTGATGCTGTTGCTGTTATCGGTATTCATCTGGTTTGCGCCCTTACCCGAGTTGCCCGATCAGCAAAATGATCGTGGTATTGAGTTGCGGGCCGTAAAAGCAGTATTGGCCTATCCGCAGTTGGTGCTGGGTGTATTAGCGCTGTTTTGTTACGTCGGCGTCGAAGTGATTGCTGGCGATACGATCGGGCTCTATGGTAAGCAACTGGGCGTAGCACATTTTGGTGTGCTGACCTCTTATACCATGGGTTTTATGGTGTTGGGTTACCTCCTGGGCGTATTACTAATCCCGCGCTACTTGTCACAAGGCCGGGCGCTGCAGTTGTCGGCGGTCGCGGGCGTCTTGCTAAGTTTAGGTGTCCTGTTTGGCGCAACCGAGAGTCAGCAATTATCAGCCTGGTTATTTGGTTGGTTGGGTATTCCGCTGGTGCCGGATACCGTGGTGTTCGTTGCCTTACTGGGGTTGGCCAATGCGTTGGTATGGCCGGCGGTTTGGCCCTTGGCGCTGGAAGGCCTCGGGAAGTTAACCGCTACCGGCTCAGCCTTGCTGATAATGGGTATTGCCGGTGGCGCGGTTTTACCACTAAGTTATGGTTATCTGGCCGAACAGTCCGGCAATAGCCAGGGTGCGTACTGGATTCTCATTCCGGCCTATCTTTATATCTTATTTTATGCGATGAAAGGCCATAAGCTACGACGCTGGTCATAACAACGGCGGCTAATCACGATTCAGGCGGCGCAACAGTGCCGCGTTTTCCTGTTCAATATGGCGGTAAAATGCCAGTTGCTCTAAGTCACTGGCGGCTTCCTCATCCAGTACTACTGTAGCCTGCTGGTGCAGCTGTAAAGCTGATGCCGGACAGCTGGCGCTCAGTGGCCCCTCTACCATGGCTTTTACTGCCTTAGCTTTAGCTTTACCCGTTGCCAGTAACAGCACTTTGCGAGCATCCAGAATGGTGCCGATGCCCATAGTGATTGATAGATGTGGTTGATATTCACCGGGCGCAAAGAAACGGGCATTATCGGCGATGGTTTGCTGTGTTAGGGTTTTAATCCTGGTGCGTGAACGCAATCCGGACGAGGGCTCGTTAAAGCCAATATGGCCATTACGACCAATGCCCAGCAGCTGTATATCGATACCACCTGCAGCCATGATTTTTTGCTCATACTGCTCGCAGGCAAGTAACGGATCTGCAGCGTCACCCTCTGGCACTGCGGTATTTTCTGGCTGAATATCAATGTGATTAAACAAGTGGTGTTGCATAAAATAGCGGTAGCTTTGTGGATGCGTTGCCGCTAAACCAATATATTCATCCAGATTAAAGGTTTTAACGGCCTGAAATGACACCTCGCCATGCTGATAGGCAGTAATTAATTGTTGATACAGCAGAATGGGTGTCGCACCTGTTGCCAGCCCTAGCACAGAGGCAGGATGTTGCCTGATTTGCCGGATAATTGCAGCGGCACCATAACGGGCCACGGCTTGTGCATCTGGTTGAATAACGATCTGCACCCTGATACTCCAGTTAACAAATTTGACTTAGCCTAGCATAAAACCGTTTTGAAAAACGTCGTTTGACAGCTGCAGATCTGGCTATTTTTTCTTTAGTTATTGGCAACTTTGCATCAGTTGGCATATGCTGAGAGCGAAAATAACACTTCATGGAGAGAAACCTTGACTGCTGCAACCAAACCCCATCAATGGCGTTTCTTCCGCTCCGGCGGTTTTGACCAGGTCGCGATTGAAACTGCAGGTGATTTACACCATCTGGCCGAACTCGATCCGAAACTCTGGACAGTGTTAAATTGCCCGACGACGGGTCTCGAATTTGACGATCGTACTTTGGCGTTGATGGATAACGATGGCGATGGCCAAATCCGTGTGCCGGAGATCCTGGCTGCGGTTAGCTGGAGTTGCCAGCGCCTGAATGATGCCAGCATTATGTTTGCTGAGCCAGGCTTACCATTGTCGGCGATTGCCGCTCAGGACGATGAGGGGGCTGGAATTAAGCATGCCGCAGAGCTGGTTTTGCGCTATAGCGATAAAACAGCGGAGCAGAGCCTGCAGGTGGCGGATGTGCTGGATACAACACGGTTATTCTCGGCTGATCACTTTAATGGCGACGGTGTGATTATGCCGGAGCTGACTACAGATGAAAGCTTACAATCGGTGCTGCTGCAGATCGTCGAAACTCAGGGTGGGGTTGCCGACCGCAGTGGCGGTCTTGGTGTGACTCAGGATACCTTATCGGCATTTTTTGAGCAGGCCGAAGCGGTAGTTAACTGGCACGCGGCTTTTACGGCAGAGCAGAATCAGCTTTGTCCGCTGGCCGATTCCACTGCCGATGCCGTTGCCGCTTTTGAAGCGGTTAAAGCGAAAGTTGATGATTATTTTGTACGTTGTCAATTGGCCGCCTTTGATCAGCGCGCTGCCGATACCTTAAATCCGTCTGCTTCGGTTTATGAAGTGCTGGCTAACCGCGTGGTAGCTGATGCTGATGCCGAGATAGCGGCTTTACCATTGTCTGCCATTGCGGCGGAGCGCCCTCTGGACTTAAGTCTTGGTATTAACCCAGCTTGGGCTTGCGCTATCGCCACGTTAAAAGACAAAGTGCTGACTCCGTTACTGGGGGCTGATTATGAAGTGCTGACTGCGGCTGACTGGCAACAGGTTTCTGCCAGGTTGGCAGCCTGGCGTAGCTGGCAGGCGGCGAAACCGGATACCGCCCTCCATAGTCTGGAACTGGAATATCTGCAACAACTGGTTGCCGGTGACGTAAAAAACCGGCTGGAAGCATTGATTAATGACGATCTTGCCGCCAGTACTTTTGCCGATCATCTGTTAGCCTTGGAAAAGTTACTGCGTTATCAGCGCGATCTGGTGACCTTATTGCGTAACTTTGTCAGTCTGAGTGATTTCTATCAAACCGAGCATAAAGCCATCTTCCAGGCTGGTACCTTATTTCTGGATCAACGTAGTTGCGAATTAGTGATGCGGGTCAGTGATCAGGGCCGGCATGCGACTATGGCACCTTTTAGTGGCTGTTATCTGGTGTATTGCAGCTGTGTGCGGCAGGGCGAAGTCCCGATGGATATAGTAGCAGCGCTGACCGGCGGCGATGTCGATGAGCTGATGGTGGCTGGTCGTAACGGTATCTTTTATGACCGCAAGGGCCGTGACTGGCGAGCAACAGTGACTAAAGTTGTGGCACAGCCAGTTAGTATCCGTCAGGCGTTCTGGTCGCCCTATAAGCGGGTTGCTGCCTTTATTGAAGGTCAGATCCAGAAATTTGCCGCCTCCCGCGATAAAGATATTGAAGCGAAAACCACCAGCGGTGTAGCAGATGCTGCCGCTGCACCTGCCGCGGCCCCCAGCAACTTTGATATTGCTAAATTTGCCGGTATTTTTGCCGCCTTTGGCCTGGCCTTAGGCGCCTTGGGCACGGCACTGGCGGCGATAGTGGCGGGCTTGTTTTCGCTGAGCTGGTGGCAAATTCCGCTGGTATTACTCGGGGTAATGCTGCTGATTTCGGCACCATCGATGTTACTGGCGTATCTGACACTACGCCGGCGCAATATTGGCCCCTTATTGGATGCTAATGGCTGGGCAGTGAATGCCCGGGCGAAAATTAATGTGCCTTTTGGTGCCTCGCTGACCGGACTGGCGCATCTGCCGAAAGGTGCCAAACGCTCCTTGCATGATCCTTTTGCTGAGAAAAAACGGCCCTGGGCGTTGTATCTGCTGTTGCTGATCATCGTTGCTGTAGCCGCCTGGTACGGTTATCAGCGCTTTATGGGCTAACCTGTATTAAAAACGTAAGGGCTGTTTATGACAGCCCTTTTTTACATGGTGCGCTCTGACCAGCACGGCCGATTTGCTACGACTAACCAGCATCCCATTCAAAGCGGGTGGGCAGGGCAGTAAAGGCCCCAAAATGCTGACAGGTAAGGGAGCCGGCTTTAATGGCTTTTTGTAATATCAGCTGCTGTAACACCTGATCGGCCAATAGACTTTGCCAGTCTTGATAGATAAGAGTTTGGCTAAGCTGATATAACCAGGCACCGACAAAGGCGTCGCCGGCGGCAGTGGTGTCGACCACTTTTACCGGCGGCACCGGTATGCTCAGGTTAAGCTGGCTATAACTCTGTACGGCGGCGCTACCGGCGGTAACCACGATCCAGCGCTGCTTGTGCGCATTTAACGTGCTTAACCAGCTTTGCTCAGCGCCATCCGCGGCCAGATAACGCAGTTCATCGTCACTGAGTTTAATGATATCAGCCTGTTGTAGCAGTTGTTGCACCAGCTCGCGGTCGGCTTGCCCGGTTGGCCAGAGGTTATGCCGCAAATTAGCATCGATAGAAATTAACCAGTCGTGGCGTTTGGCTTCGGCTACCAGTGCAAAACTGGTATCGGCAATGGCGCTATCGGTCAGGCTATTTGAGCATAAGTGCAAAATAGATCGCTGCTGCCAGAAATCCACCGGCAAATGGCTGAGCCGATACAACAAATCTGCTGCCGGTGGCCGGTAAAATGAAAAGCTGCGATCGCCGTCGGCATTGAGCGCGACAAAGGCCAGCGCGGTTTTTGCCTCTGCCGTGCGGGCGCAGGCGCTGACATTAACGCCATAATGCTCCAGCTCGGCTTGCAGAAAATCCCCGAACATATCGGCCCCCAGCATGCCGACAAAGCGGCCATCGCCACCCAGTTTCGCTACGGCTACAGCGACATTCGCCGGTGCGCCGCCAGCGAAGCGGCGAAAGACACCGGCTTGTTGCGGATCCTGTAAGAAGTCAATTAAGACTTCGCCAAAACAATAGACTGGTAGCGACATTAGAGTACCTGCGAAGATTAACTTAAATGTTTAAGCTTAAGCTAGCCTATTCGCCAGCTGTTGTAAATTAGACGCTGGCTAAAATTGCTTAAATTTTTAGCAAAGGCTTGCAATGCAGCAAAAATAAAGCAAAGATAGCGGATAAAACTTTGGTTTGGACCCTTGCTTATGCCACAGTATCTGACCCGCTCCATGACCGCTGATCCTGCACAGTTAGCGCATTTTTCCGATATCTTACTTAAACGTTATAGTTCGTCGCTAAAAACGCTGGCGAAGGGGCGCTGGCCGCTGCTGGCAGAGCGCTTACGACAGCAGTTACCGGCGTTGCTGGCACTGTATCTGCCACTTTATGGCGCACGCTTTGACGCCTATTATCATTTGGAGCAGTTGCTAAAAATTCTGGCTAAAGCCATAGCGCAGCGGCCGGATTATCTGCTGGCCGAAGATGCTGCGCCGCAAGATTGGCATCAATCGGAGCAGACGCTTGGCTCGGCCTGTTACGTCGATCTGTTTGCCGGCGATTTTCAGGGATTAAAGCAACGTATTCCATATTTACAGCAAACTGGGATTAACTATCTGCATCTAATGCCGCTGTTTAAAGCACCCGAGCCCAACAGCGATGGCGGCTATGCGGTATCCGATTATCGCACCACTATGCCGAAGCTAGGCACTATGACTGAGCTGGCAGATCTGATGCAGTCGCTGCATCAGCATGGCATCAGACCGGTGCTGGACTTTGTGTTTAACCATACCTCGGATGAGCACCGCTGGGCGCAAAAAGCCAAAGCGGGCGACACTGAGTACCAGGATTATTACTTCTTTTTTGATGAAGCGGAGCGCGATCGCTATGCGCCTTATTTACGGGAAATTTTTCCGGAAATCCGCCGTGGTTGTTTTACGCGGGAAGCCAATTCCGGGCGTTGGGTCTGGACCACCTTTAACAGTTTCCAGTGGGATCTGAATTACGCTAACCCGGCGGTATTTAATGCCATGGCAGAAGAAATGCTATTTCTGGCTAATCAGGGAGCTGCCGTACTGCGCCTGGATGCATTAGCCTTTGTCTGGAAAGAGGCCGGCACTAACTGCGAAAACCTGCCGTTGGCACACACCTTGATCCGCGCCTTTAATCAGGTGGCACGGCTAGCGGCACCGGCGCTACAGTTTAAATCAGAAGCCATAGTGCATCCGGATGAGGTGGTAAAATATATCGCCCCCGAGGAATGTCAGCTCTCATACAACCCGCTGTTAATGGCTTTACTGTGGAATAGTCTGGCGACCCGTAAAACCCGTTTGCTGACCGAGTCGTTACAGCGACGCTTTGCGATTGACCCGCATTGTAGCTGGGTTAACTATATCCGCTGCCATGATGATATCGGCTGGACCTTTGACGATAATGTTGCCTGGCAGCTGGGGATTAACCCGGAGCATCACCGGCAGTTTTTAAATCAGTTCTATACCGGGCAATTTGCCGGTAGCTTTGCCAGCGGGGTGCCGTTTCAGCAAAATCCGCAAACCGGTGATTGCCGCGTTGCCGGCATGCTGGCGTCATTGACCGGCGTTGAGCAGGCTCTGAAAACCGGTAATACGGTGCATTTACAGCATGCGTTAGCCCGTATTTACCTGCTTAATAGCGTGATCCTGAGTATCGGCGGTTTGCCGCTGCTGTATATGGGCGATGAGCTGGGCCTGTTAAATGATTACAGCTATCAGCAGGATGCAGCGAAAAAAGACGACAGCCGCTGGGTGAACCGGGTGGCAGTTAACGAGCAGCAACTTGAAAGCGCCACCGACAGTACTAAACTGTCCGGTAAAATTTACCAGCAACTGCAGCAGCTGCTGGGCGTAAGGCGGCGCTTGCCGCTGCTGGGGCAGGGCAAAACCGAAATTCTGGCCAGCGCCAATCCGCATCTGTTTAGCTATCGTCGTTATCAAGATCAGCAAAGTTTGCTGTGTGTGGTCAATTTTAGCGAACACAGTCAGACGCTGGCGATGCCAGCCTGCTGCCAGTGGCGGGATGAGTTAAGCGGTAACCTATATCAAGGCACCCGGCTTGAGCTGCAACCTTATCAGGTGCTGTGGTTAACGGCGTTGTAAACTGTGTTATAAGAGGGCTTCCGCATAAATTGCGCTGCCCCTTGGTGTTTGAAAGACGATATCACCACTTTTGTCGCCTGAGCGGGTTAAGGTTTGAAAGGCTTTATCTGACTTCGGCAGCTCTGGTTAAAGGTTGCTGTATGCTTTAGCCATAGTAATAAAACTTTGCAGGTAATCCACATCAAGATCGGTTTCCCGCACACCCAGATATATGTGTTTGTGAATGCCGTTCTCGCCAAGTCGCACACTGCGGATGGCGTACTGTGTTGCGGACTCCTCCGCTAACCAACGAGGAAGTGCGGCAACACCGCGATTACTTGCCACCATTTGTAGCAGGATATCGGTGTCTTCAATGGTCTTGTGTTGCTTCGGCGCAATACCGGCGGGCGTCAGGAACTGGCTGAAAATGTCCAAGCGATCGGTACTGACCGGATAGGTTATCAATATCTCCTGACTGAGATCTGAAGGCATGACCTGGGTGGCATTGGCCAAGCGATGCTGCGTTGATAGCACCAGTACTTGCTCATAGGCAAACACCGGTTGGTAATAGAGACCTGGTTTAAAAAGAGGATCTGGCGTTACCAGCAGGTCAATTTCAAATCCAAATAAAGCCCCAATACCGCCGAACTGAAATTTTTGCTTCACGTCGACATCCACTGCCGGCCAAGCTGCTAAAAAGGGTTTCACTAATTTCAGAAGCCATTGATAACAAGGGTGGCACTCCATGCCGATGCGTAATGTACCTCGTTCGCCACTGGCAAATTGGGCCAGTCGTTGCTGTGCGTGTTCCAGCTGCGGTAACACACGATTGGCTACGGCTAAGAGATATTGTCCGGCTTGCGTGAGCTTAAGGCGGCGGCCTTCACGTAACCAAATGGAGGTACCGAGTTGTTGTTCCAGTTTTCGCATTGTGTGACTCAGCGCCGATTGCGTAAGGCAAAGCTTGCTGGCGGCTGCGGTTAATGAGCCTTGTTGCTCAACGGCTCTGACGATAGCAAGGTGATGTCGTTCCAGCATATGATGATTTCCTTTCATGGTTTAATGAGAAAATACCATTTTTCTTCATCAATGACCACGTTTAGCATTATAGACATCTAAACATCTATTTTGTTTTGCAGCAAAGCTAAGGTGAACATCATGCGTAACCCCGCACTAAGCTACAGTATCCGAACTATTACATTTGATGACGATTATCAGCCAGCAGCCAATACGCGCTTAACAACGAACTTTGCCAATTTAGCCAGAGGCCCGGGACGTAAGCAGAATCTGCGCACCGCTTTAGATATGATTAATCAGCGCTTTAACTCGTTGGTGAACTGGGACAATCCACACGCCGATCGTTACCGCGTTGAGCTTGAAATCGTTTCAGTTGATTTGCATATCGCAGGCATTAATCCGGCGTTTCCTGCCATCGAAGTGCTGAAAACACAGATCGTCGACAACCTGCGACAGCAACGATTTGACGGCGTAGTGGGGAATAATTTTTCGTCCTATATTCGAGACTATGACTTTAGCGTTTTGCTGGCGCGGCACAACAAAGATCGGCCAAGGTTTCAGGTGCCTGAACATTTTGGTGAGTTACACGGCCAGCTGTTTCAACACTTTGTACGTTCTGAGGCTTACCAGCAGCATTTTTCTAAGTTACCGGTGATTTGCATCAGCGTATCTGAAAACAAAGTATATCAGCGAAATGGTAATCAACACCCCATCCTGGGACTAGAGTATGTGCCAACAGAACCATCGTTAACCGAGCAGTATTTCCAAAAAATGGGGCTGCAGGTGCGCTATTTTATGCCCGAGCAAAGTGTGGCACCACTGGCGTTTTATTTCTTTGGTGACTTACTCAACGACTACACCAACTTGGAGTTAGCCAGCACCATCAGTACTATGGAAACCTTCCAAAAAATTTACCGGCCGGAAATTTATAATGCGCTTCGCAGAGCCGATGTCAGCTACTGCCCACGATTAGCATCCAACGCGTATGTGCCGACCTCAGTCGAGTATGACCGCGATGAACGGCGCGCGTTGGCATTAAGTCAGGGGCATTATGTCGAACAGCATCTGCTGAAACCCTATCAGCAGACTTTGGCGCAGTGGGTGACGCAGGTGGAGTGTTAATAATGAACCAAAACTATGCAACGAATCCTGATTGTGCAGCAACACCTCTGTTTCCTACTTCGACTGCAGGCAGTTTACCTAAGCCTGGCTGGCTGGCAGAGCCCGAAACTTTGTGGTCGCCCTGGAAATTGACGGGTGATGATTTACTGACTGCACAGCAAGATGCGCTCAGAATTACGTTACAGGAGCAGCAGCAAGCGGGTATTGATATCGTTAGTGACGGTGAACAAACCAGACAACATTTTGTCACCACCTTTATCGAACATCTGGCGGGCGTTGATTTTCAGCAGCGTCAGACAGTACGGATCCGTAATCGTTATGATGCCAGTGTCCCGACAGTTGTGGGGCCAGTAGCACGCTTAGCTCCTGTTTTTGTTGAAGATGCCCGCTTTTTGCGTCAGCAAACCCGCCAGCCAATTAAATGGGCACTACCTGGCCCGATGACGATGATTGATACGTTGTATGATGCGCATTATCACAGCCGAAAACAGTTAGCCTTCGAGTTTGCCCGCATCTTAAATCAAGAGGCGAGAGATTTAGTTGAGGCTGGAGTGGATATCATCCAGTTTGATGAACCGGCATTCAATGTGTTTTTTGACGACGTCAATGATTGGGGTATTGAGGCACTTGAGCTGGCTATCGAGGGGCTAAGCTGTGAAACCGCGGTGCATATTTGTTATGGCTATGGAATTCAGGCCAACACCGCATGGAAAAAGACGTTAGGTGAGCAATGGCGCCAGTACGAAAAAATCTTACCCAAGTTAAAAGAATCAAATATTGATATCGTTTCTCTGGAATGTCACAACTCTCGCGTCCCATTGGCGTTACTCGAATTGGTCAGAGGTAAAAAAGTCATGGTAGGTGCCATTGATGTTGCTAACCATCAGATTGAAACGCCTGCCGAGGTTGCGGCTACTTTGCGCCGTGCCTTGCAGTATGTTGATGCTGATAAACTGTATCCATGCACCAATTGTGGCATGGCGCCTTTGCCACGTCATATTGCCCGGCAGAAGCTGGCTGCGCTTAGCGCCGGAGCGGCGTTATTGCGCCAGGAGTTACAGCGTCGCTAATGTCTTGCTTTTGATAGCGGTTCAAGCACAGCAGGGGGGGCGTTTTTGCGGCGTTGGTCTGGCTTACAAAATTAATTGCCGCTAACCCGCCAGCCTTGTTCGGCTTTGCTGATACATTTGGGGTTACCTTCTGCCACCAGCGACTCGGCAAAAAACCATTCTTTAAATAGCTGCCAATTGGCCGTGATCGGACTTTGGCACTGGCCATTGGCCGTCTCGGCAAAGCGCTGCTCGCTACACAGCGGTACGTCTGGCAGCTGACCGCGGTAGGCATAGGCATAAACCGCCTGACAATGTTCAGTCAGATAGGTATTAAACACCACCAGCCAGCCTTGCTGATAGCGTACTATGCTAAAGCTGGGCAGGTTATTGGCTACCGCAGTGGCAATGATTTCAGGTGCTTCTGCCTCGACCCGTAACTGCAGCTCGCTCTGTTGTTCCCCCTCAGTCAGGCGCTGGCGGATCTGGATCCGTTCGCCGCGCCGCCAGGCGAAACCATCGTAAGCGGTGTTATCTGCGGCTGCGATCAATGCATCCAGACCCCGTTCGTTACGTTTAACTTCCTGTTGAATGCTGCGCGCGATCTGCTCGGCTTCGGTCAGGGTTTTCAATTGATCGCAACCCGCAACAAACAGGCTGGCAAGTAGCAGAATAGTAGCAAAGGGTCTGGACATCATATCGACCTGATCAGAGTCATAGCGCGGCGCTACCTTACTGCAAGGCCGGGCGCCTTGCAACTTTGGTGCTGGCTTTAGCAATAAAAAAAGCCCCGGTAAAGCGGGGCAACAGCACGAGAGAAAATCAATAATAGCGGTTATTACGCCTTAGTCGGACATCGCCCGTAATTGAGCCTCAGCCGGATTAAACAGATGATTCCACCACATGGCGACTGCCAGTAGCAGCGCAAAGCCGGTTGCCAGATAAAAGCCGTAGCGCACATCGCCAAACCAGTCACCGACTATACCCATCAGTAGTGGCCCCAGCGCGGCCGCCAGAGCGGTAAAGGCCAGGATCAGGCCTGCCGCTGCGCCATGTTGTTTGCGTGGGAAACAGCTGATGCCTTTAGAGTTTAGCGTGGGGTACATCATCGACATAAACAGGCCGGATAATGGCATCAACCACAGCGCCCAGGCGACGCCATGCCACATACTAAGGACAAAACACAGCGCGATAACACTGCTAAACCAGGCCAGCAGAATGGTCCAGCTAAAGCAGGTCAGTAACCATTCCGCCAGAAAGCGGCCGATAGTGCGCAAAATAAAGAATACGGTAATGGCATGTGCGGCCAGTAAGGTCCACTGACCGTCATATTGCTGTAACAGGGTAGGTAACCAGACAAAGACCGCCACCTCAGTTGCGACATAGCAGGCAATGGTCAGCGAGAAGCCAAGCGCATAAGGATTTTTCACCAGGGCCAGAGTTTGCCAAATCGAGGCTTTAGGCTGTGGTGAATAAACCGGATAGTCCATGCGGTAGGCAATCAGCAGTAATACCGCGCAAATAAAGCCGGCCACAAAATACAGCTGCTCCCAGGCCATATCAAACATCAGCAGCACTGCCACCAGCGCCGGGCCAACGATGGCACCCAGGCCAAAGAACCCCTCGACCCGGTTCATCAGCCGGGTATGGCTGGCAGAATTAGGGCTGATATCGCCAATCAGCGCCAGAGCGCCGGTTTTAAATAAGCCGATACTCAGGCCACATAGCCCCAACAATAAGTTATAAAAGTAAAAACTTTGCCCCAGCGCAAAGGCAAAGCAGGCCAGGGTATAGAGCAGTAAACCAAACAGAATAATTTTCTTCCGGCCAAGCTGATCGGCCAGCTGCCCCAGAAATAGACCGGATAAGCCGATAAAAATCATCGGCACGTAATGAAAGGCGGCGGCTTGCGTCAGGCTAAGGTCAAACTGCTTGACCACTTCGGGAATAATCACCCCCACGGCATCCGTGGTCATGGCGAAGACGAAGAACATCAGGCAGGTCATCCATTTAACCTGGGTATAGGTGTGCGTCGGCACGGCGGTTGTCGCTGCGCTGCTGAGCTGTTGCATAGTCTAACCCTGTCTTATCGCTGTCATCAGTGCAGCGTTTTATTAGTGTGGCAGTCTGCGCTATGCGCAGCTGACCTTAGCTGCAGGTAACATCAGTGGCTCAGGGTGCTGCTTATCAGCAGACACTGGCCATTCACGCTAACCCCGCTGTATTCGTTGTTACGGCTTAAAATTACACCTTAAACGTTTAAGTTGCAAGCTAAGAACCCACTTTATGGCGAAAAATACAACGTTTTTTAACAGCTATCGCGCAGGCGTAGCTCACAAGGTAAAAGCACATTTTCAGCGGTATCGCCGGCCAACAGCATTCTGGCGGCAATACGGCCTTTTTCATCGCTGTGCTGAGCGACGGTAGTCAGCGCCGGATAGCTACGCTCGGCCTCTTCAATGCCATCAAAGCCGACAATCCGCAGATCTTGCGGGATGTTAAGACCTAGTTGCCGGGCGACACTAATAGCACCAAGCGCAATCCGATCGCTCATACAAAGTAGCAGCGTTGGGCGGGGATGTTGCGTCAGAGCCTCACGGGCGGCGATTTGTGCGTAATGATGGTTATTAACCGGTATATGCCAGATTTGCTCAGCGTTTAATTCGCGTTGCTGCTTAGCGGCGGCCAGATAGCCCTCGAGCCGGCGGCGGGAAATCGCTTCGTTCGCATCATATAGCTCGTGTTGTTGCAGCCGGCAGACCCGATCGGAATCTATCAACCTAAGCCCTAACACTGCGACCTTGCCAGGCTGTTTTTGCAGCGCATACTCAGCAATATCATAGGCATATTGATAGTTGTCGATATTAACCGAGCCGATACCCCTGAGGTTACAGTCGACACAGAGTAGCGGTTTGCCGCTTTGCTTTACCCGTTCCAGTTGCTCCGGATTTTTTGGGCTGCCATAAATAATAAAGCCATCGGGCAGGGCTTCGGCGGTGCTGTGTACCGCTTTGGCACCGGATAACAGCAACATATCCTTGCCGGCGTCCTGCAGCACCTCGGCGATACCTTTAATCAACTGATTCGCAACCGGATCGCTGACCGAATATTCCAGCGTATCCGACAGCAGAATGGCAATCATATCTGAGCGGCCGGTACGCAGGCTGCGGGCTGTGGCATTAGGGCCACTAAAGCCGAGCTTTTCACTTTCCTGCAAAATATGTTTGCGCAGTTCTGCCGACAGTTGATCCGGGCGGTTAAAGGCATTGGATACAGTCGCTACCGACACCCCAAGGTGTTTGGCCAGCGCTTTAAGGGTAACTTTTGGCATCAGGTTTTCCGGGTTTTGTGCGTATTAGCAGACAGAGCTGACAGATAAAACCACTCTAACTCAGTTTATCTTAAACGTTAAGATAAATTGTGCTTTGGTTTTAGGATCTAGCTTGCCGGAGTGGAGGCGGAGCACAGGTTCCGGTACCGGGCTGAAATCTCGCCGGTATAAAAAAGGCGACCGCAGTCGCCTTAAAGTATAAAGCAGCGGTCGCTTAGAACTGATAGCGTAAGCCAACAGAGGCAGTGCGGCCGTTAATGGTGCGGGCGGTAATAATGCCATTGGCCGGCACACTGCCTTGCTCGGCTTCCGTTAAACCGACCTTATCGAACAGGTTATTGATATTCAGTGATACGGTCAGATCCCTGGCCAGCTCGTAACTGGCAAAGGCATTGACCTGAGTATAGGCACCGAATTTCAAGTCGTTATTATCCTGAGCATAGGCGGCACTGGTGCCAATTAAACTGACACCAAATTGCGCCTGATCCAGCGTATAACGGGCTAACAGATTATAAATCACATCAGCCTGACGCCGTGGCGTATTTCCGACTAACTCAGGATTCAGCGCATCTTTGCTGATTTCGGCATCGGTCCAGGTAATAGAGCCGCGCAGGTCCAGATCGCCGATGCGGTAGCTACTTTCCAGCTCAATACCCTTGGCCTGATAAACGCGGTCAAAGAAGCGCTGGGTAGTGGCTTCAAAGTTCTGTTCATCCGTTTCAGCAAAGAACAAGGTCGCAAATAGATTCAGGTTGCCATGGCGGCTTTTGCTACCCAGTTCATATTGTTTCACCTGGTCAATTGCATCTTCGCGGGCGACTGAGCCATCGGCGTTAACCTTACCGAACAACAGACGGTCGGCATTAGCACGGCCACCTTTACTGACGCGGCCAAACATGGCCCAGTCGTTATTAAACTGATAGTTGGCACCCGCTGAGTACGAGTTATAAGCCCAACCGTAGTTCACCAGCTGCGGATTGGCCAGATCAATACCGGACACACTCTGCTCGATAATACTGATTACCCCATCGCCGTTCATATCACGGCTACTTTGTACCGCGCCGGCATAGCTACCGCTGGCACTGCCAATATCGCGGCGTACACTGGCTTCCAGCGACCAGTCGCCAAAGGCCCAACTGGCTGAAGCGTAAGGTGCCTTAATGCTGTAGTCAGTATCATAATTGCGCTGACAGCAGTTGCCCCAGAACGGCACGCCATAGGCGAGCTGGCCCTGTTCGGAGAAGGCGGTGCCGTTAGCGGCAAACACATTTAGCAGCTCAGCATTATCACCTTTTAACGCCATCAGATAGGAATTCCACAGCCAGGACATGCTGATGCTCTGATCAGCCAGGTAGTAGCCAAAGCTGACATCTACCTCGCCAAAACGGCGTGACAATTTCAGATCGTTAACGATGGAGCCAAAGTCATGCAGTTCGACATCAAAGGTATGAATACGCATCGCATTGCCGTTGCCGTACAAGTCGCCAGCTTGTGGGCCTACCGCATAGCGCACGGTAGCGCCACTGCCGGCAATGCTATTGGCAATCGACTGGGCGCTATCGACTTCGGCCGGAAACAGCGTAATAAAGTTGCCACTGACTTCACTGATCCGAAAGCGGTTATCCAGGGTCCAGTTATCATCCAGGTCGAACTGCGCTTCGATACCAAAGCTATTAACCTGTGGGTTCATGCCATCGCGAACATCGCCGCGTGAGATTTGGTTGTCGCCGTTTAGCCGCACGGTCTGGGTTAAATAAGCCGATTGCAGTGTGTCTTTTTTGGCATCGTAGCCGGGAACTGAACTGCCATCAGCATACATTGGCATCGGCATATAGCTGGTTACCCGGTCATTCAGATGTTTGGCGTAAAGCCGCACATAACCGCTGTCAAAGTCTTTGGTCAGATTGGCTTTGAGCTGATAGCCGCGCTCGCCTTGATATCCCGGATCCCGCACGCCTTCGCCCTGGCGCACAAAGCCGCCAATATGAAAGCGCATATCGTTGTTAATATCGCCGCCATACTCAAAGTCGGTACGGAATTGATCATAATTCAGGCCGGTGGTCAGCGCGACGCTGCCGCCATTATCAAGCCCGGTTTTACTGATAAAGTTAATGACGCCACCCGGTGAGTTACTGGCAAGGGTGCTGGCAGAGCCACCGCGAATCACCTCGAGCCGTGCCAGGGTAGCGTCAGCGCGGACAAAAATATCGGCGTTACCAAAGGCAATATCACCAAACTGGATCACCGGCAGACCATCTTCCTGCAGGGTTAGAAATTTGGCGCCACCAGCAGCCACCGGCAAGCCACGCACTGCGATATTGGCATTGCCCTCACCACCACTGGCTTCACTGCGCACACCCGGCAGCATACGGAACACTTCAGCAGTAGAGCGGGGCGCGGACGCATCGATATCTTCAAAGGTCAGGGTACTGACCGAGACGCTGGATTGCATTACGGTTTGATTGCGCGATACCGCACCCGTTACCAGAATACGCTCAAAGCCGAGGCCACTGGGGGCAGCGTCTGCGGCCGCGTCAGTTTGCTCTGCTGCCGTTGGTTCAGGCGCAGTTTCCTGCGCAATAAGTTGTTGAGAAGTTAAAGCGAGAGTAATGGCCAGCGCCAGGCTGGATAACGCAGGTTGCTGTTGCATCTTGGGTGTCTCCCTTGTCAATCTGGAATAGTATTTTTTATAAGCTGAAACGTTTAAGTTTCCTGCCGTTAAAAAAATGCCGGTAGGCATTTTCAGTAGGGCAACCGACCAAAGCAGCGTGAGACAATCTCAATGACACGCTAAGAATGCTGGCTGGTTCAGGTACAACTATTATTATTTGGGTAAAACTTTATCAGTTAAAATTGTCTTAAACGTTTTACCTCTAAATTTTGTGGGCGTCAAGACTGTTTAATAACTACACAATAATTTTTTTATCACCAACTAGAGCACCATATAGTTTAAAAACTAAGCAGCCATGGCCATGCTAATATGTAAATTGGTGATGGCTGCTGTACGGTTGAGATCATATTCGTTTAATCTTAATCCAATGTATCTTGCTCTGTGTTTT